>JAESGV010000457.1_pt1 | contig 18194 bp, 16 predicted proteins | sample 9269781 | NCBI WGS metagenome assembly JAESGV01 (sample SAMN15741586, study PRJNA653496) | algae metagenome | isolation source: Tildeniella torsiva UHER 1998/13D and co-occurring heterotrophs from... | place: Slovakia: Slovak Paradise National Park, Hrabusice, Kosice Region | collected 2000-01-01 | reverse complement strand
CGGACCAATTGGAATGTATTGGACTGAATTAGTGTACATGATGACAATGGTTGGTTTGTTTGCCAACTTTTACGTCAACAGTTATTCAACTAAGCCACAAACAAAGAAAGAATAAATTATTTTTCTTATTTTGTATTTCTTTGTTTCTCTGAAACCTCTTTGGAAAAGTTTTATAAAAAACATGAGTGATGACATAACAGTGCGAGTTTTCAGGCCAGAGGACAGTAAACAAGTGAAAAAGATATTTGTAGATGGTATGAACTGGATTATGCCGACGTACCCGAACACAATTCTACGTGCGATACAGTATCACAGCCCAATCGTCTACACTTCCGTATTCATCGTATTATTAACTTTATATTCACAAATAACGTATTATTTTACACAATCTATCGCGCTGTCAACTATACTCTCAGTCATCTACCTGTTGATTTCAGTGTTAATATACAGTGCCGTGATCTATTTGTACTGTCATAAAATGAAAGACGATTTTGTCGCATTGTCGCTTGGAGCAGATTTAAAAGACATACACGAATATTATAATAAGGGAGTGAATCGATTTTGGGTTGCCATTGACGATCGCACGGGTGAAGTCGTCGGATGCGTCGGGATATTAGAGAAAGATAAAGACGTTCTTGAGTTGAAGCGAATGAGCGTCAGAAGTGATATGAGAAGAAGAGGTGTTGGTGTGAAGCTAATGGAAGCGTTGGAAGCATATTGTGTTGGTAAATGCAAAAAGATTGGATTGGGAACTTCCATTTTGCAACCACCAGCGATGACTCTATATAGAAAGCGTGGATTTACTCTGAAGGGTACACAGTATGTGTCATGGTTTGTGCCAATTTACTTTTTGTGGTTTGAGAAAGAAATGTAGCCAAATGGAAATTTGAATTCTCAAGTCACTTTCCGTTCTTATTTTAATTAAGCTATAGGCTACGAAAAATAAACTAGATGCTAGTATTTGGTCTGTTTTATAAAATTTTATTTGTAAACCATGAGCGATGACATCTCAGTGCGCACATTCCGACCAGAGGATGATGCACAAGTGAAAAAGATATTCACAGATGGGATGCAGTCAATAATGCCATCACTTTTCTCAACAGTACAACTTTCAATACAGTATCACGCACCAATAGTTTACACATCAGTCCTTTTGGTTCTATTGGTGCTATTTTCACAAATTGCATACTATTTCACGCGAAGATTTCTTATATCGACGACAATAGCTGTTTTATTTGTAATGCTTTCCATTCTGCTGTACGGAGCAGTGATTTACGCTATTAGTCAAAAAATGATGAAAGACTTTATTAACTACTCAAAGGGAGCAGATCTAAAAGACATAAATAATTTCTACTCCAAGGGATTGAACAGATTTTGGGTTGCCATTGACGATAGAACAGGCCAAGTTGTTGGATGCGTCGCAATTCAAGAGAAAGAAAAAGATGTTCTAGAACTGAAACGTATGAGTGTACGGAGTGATATCAGGAGAAGAGGCGTTGGCGTAAAGCTGATGGAATCCTTAGAAGAATACTGTCACGGAAAATGCAAAAAAATCGCGTTGGGAACTTCGACGCTGCAGCCAGCTGCGATCGCTTTGTACAGGAAACGTGGTTTTGTTCTCAAGAAATCTCATTTTGTATCAACGTTCATACCAATTAGCTCATTGTGGTTCGAGAAAGAGTTCAGCTAAATTCATAACTAAATAGTAAGTTACAAAGAATATTCACAGTTTCAATTCTAACGTGCAATAGCAATTGTATTGCATGGACTGAATCCTATACAACTTATAAAATTATTCGCTCTGACGTCCAATCTTGATCATGATTTGGTTTTCTCAAAAATGTTTCTCATATAGAAAAGTCGTATGGAATCTATTTGTTTTTCAAACTTGAGAACTGCTTAGTTGAAGTTTACGACATCTCCAAGAACTGCGATTGCTGAGCTGTCGCTGTTGATGTTTCTGCGAGTGAATTAGTTTCTTTCTTTCGAAAAATGTAACATCGTACGAGAATCAGTACTACGTTGAAGGCGCAACCAAGAACGACACTACAAACGACAACAATTGGAACCCATAGCTGCCATTTCTCCCAATCTTCGAGGTAGTATACTGATGCGCTTAGTCCTAATAACGAGTCGTATAGTTTAGATCTGTTCTCTATGATAATATTTACGCCACTTGTCTGTTCTTCTAGGAAAACTCTAGTAATCTTAACAGTAGGTCTATCGTCGTACGCAAATAGTTCTTTCGAGTAAACTATTTTCTTCGTTGCCATATTTTGCAGATGAAGGAAAGCATCTGTCATTTCTACGTACACTCGGAGTGTCAATCTATCGGCATCTTCTATTAGACCTATTGGGAGAACACAAGATACGTTTTTACCTCTGTATGAGGTAGTTACTACGTAGCAATCTTCGTACTCTACCCATCCAGCTATTGCGAGCTGCAATACTGCGACCAGAAACAATAGAATAAATAATGGAATCATGCACAGTTGACAAAATTGAGCGCAAACACAAATGGTAAGTCATGACAGACGTCTGACTTGATACTAACAATGCAGAGTTTGAAAGGCCTAACGTTTTGTATCAGTGGTAAACTCTCCATGAGTAGAAATGATATGGAGTCACTCATTAAAAAGAATGGAGGAGGAACAGCAGGATCGTACGCCAAATATTCAACACATAATTAACTTTTTAGGGTTACCAAAGCAGTTACGCATCTTATTACAACTGACGAAGAGTACGAAAGTGAAACAACAAAAGTAAAAAAGGCAAAAGAAAGTGAAACTCCATGCGTCAAAGAAGATTTTGTTCATGACACCATTAAGAGTTAGTCGCAGTTAAACGCATATAATAACACAAAATAGACAAAAAAATACCCAATGTGAAGAAATATTTAATCGGTAGCGACACTGGAGACGCTGAAGATAAAGAGGCAGAACAGGAGGAAGAAGAGAAACCAGGCAAAGTGTTAGAAGGGTTGACATTCTGCATAAGTGGGAAACTATCTCTAAGCCGAAACGATATGGAATCACTCATCAAAAAACACGGCGGTGCAACAGCAGGATCGTACGTTTCCAATACACAATTAACAATTAGCGTAACTAAAGCAGTAACACATTTAATTACTACCGAAGACGAGTACGAAAGTGAAACTACAAAAGTCGCCAAAGCAAAAGAGAATGAATTGCCATGCATAAAAGAAGATTTTATTCATGACGCAATCAAGAGTACGTTTGTAACAAATACTAACGATAAAAGATTCCAAACTTCCTGACGTGACAAGGTACTCGATTGGAAGCGATGATGCAGGCGATACTGACAATGTTGACGAAGAGGAAGAAAAACCTGCTGCGAAACCAGGAAAAGTGTTGGAGGGGTTGACGTTCTGCATTAGTGGAAAATTATCAGTTAGTAGAAATGATATGGAAGCGCTTATCAAAAAGAATGGAGGTTGTTGCGCTGGATCGTATGTTTTATAATTTTAAATTAACAAATAGTGTCACCAAGGCTGTAACGCATTTAATCACCACCGATGAAGAATTTGAAAGTGAAACGGCAAAAGTCATCAAAGCAAAAGAGAATGAATTGCCGTGCATAAAAGAAGATTTTATTCATGACGCAATCAAAGGTATTTTTAATTTTTATAAAACTAAAAATCAAGCTGGATCGTTACCAAACGTGAAAAACTATTCACTTGGAGACGTTGCAGATGACGATATAGAAGCTTTGCTTTTAGAAGACGAAGAAAATTCATTGAAACGGAAACGTGAAGATTCCGATGCAGAAGGGTCTGATGATGATGAAGAAAACGATGACAACGAAGAAGCTATCAACAATGAAAAAAATCCAAGAAAAAGAATGCGCTTGAATAATTGGATAAGTTTCACACCAATATCGACATCCATTCTTCCAAAAATGCACAATTTCGGTCAAGTCCCACCAGAAGTCTGTTCCCTCATTTTCACTTTTTTGGATCTCCATTCACTCCACAATATCATGCTCACCAACTCGTCATTCCATTCCATTACCGACACCAACGAGTTTTGGTTACAATACTACAACAACACACTAGTAAAAATGGATTTGAAAGCGGCAGAAGAATCACGAATTAAAATGGAAGAATTAACATCAAGTGGAGATGATAACGATTCTGCAGTCAAGTATACGGAATTTTTAATGCATAAAACGATTGCGTTACATTCCAAAAAGAGAATCATGACAATGGATCGATTCAAAATATACGTCAATGCGAGAGAAAAAGCAATGGAATTGTACAAATCAAAATATACGATGCCGAAACTTACCGCGAAGAGATTCATGTATGAGAATATTTTCCGATGGAAAGAAGAGAATGATCACTTGACGGAATCTGTTGTAGCCATTTCCGAGTATGGAGATGATGACGATGATGATGATGATGATTCACTTCCACCATTTTCAGGTGGACCCATCTTTGCAGGAATGACATTTTGTATGAGTGGAACGTTATCCATGGGAAGAAAAGAAATGGAAAATTTGATCAAGAAAAATGGTGGAAAAATTGCATCCACTGTAACAAAATCTGTAACGCACATGTTGACTACCGAAAACGAATTTGAAAATGAAACGGCAAAAGTGACAAAAGCGAAAGAGTTTGGACTACCAATCATTGGAGAAGATTTTATTCACGATTCAATTGACAAAGAACAACCAGTAAAAGTAGAAAAATATTCGTTAGATGAAGAGGTCAAAGCTGCTGCACAAGAGAAAGATGATGGAAATGATGAGTATCCAGTACTAAAAAAAATAGCGCAAGCCGCACAAGAAAAGAAAGAAAAATTACATGTGAAAGAGTGGTGTCCTGCTGATGAAGTCATGGACTTTAAAACTGAAAAAATTGTACGCTGGCTTGTCGACAATAAGGACAAGCTCAGTCACATCAAATCGTTAGATTTGTTCGATATCAACCATCCTGAATTTACTGAAGTTTCATGGATTGAACTTTGCGACATGTCTCCCATTTTCACAGCATTACCGAATTTGTTGTCTTTTTCACTTTTGGGTATGAATCAGCTCAAAATGAATCCCATTTCGTCGGACAAGTTATTAATGCTTCAACTTGTTACTGGTGGTCTATCTACACAACAACTTCAAGAGTTGTTTGACAATGATTTACCTGCACTCGTTGACTTGGAGTTGTGGTTGGGTAGTGACAGCTACGGAGGTGATTACACGGTAGAAACTTTTAATAGACTTTTGGCTCCAGAAGAAAATGGTATTTTCCCATCGTTACATCGTTTGGGACTCATGAACATTGATAAGCGTGACGCCATTTTCGGGATGATTGTCAATTCGGCAATCGTGAAACGTTTATTTGTATTGGATGTCTCACAAGGAACGTTGGATAAGAGGGGAGCCGAGCAATTGTTAAAATTGAAAGGATTACCTCTATTGGAAGAAATCAATTGTGATCACCACTACATGAACACGAAATTGATGGGTCGTTTGGTAGACGAGTTGGATTGCGTTGTTTCTGTACAGGATAAAGAATATTTCGATGAGGAGGAAGCTGATGTGCCAGAAGGTGAAAATCCAGACGACTACGATGAAAGGTATTGCTCTATTAGTGAGTAAATTTGTTTGTTGTTGCATTTTCATAAAAATATTTTTTGTAATTATTCCTATTTAGCATGCAACTCCACAATGTACCTATTGACATCTGTGGCAACATTGCCGAGTTCCTGGCATCCCCAGCTGACTTTTTTACCTTGCTACGCATTAACCAACACTGGCATAACGCAGTAACAGAACCACATGTATGGCGACACTTTATAACTCAAGCAGCACCTTCTAAAACTCGTGCTGCAAGTCAAACAAAAGACCCAAAATACTTGAAGAAAATCTATGCCAAGACGATGAACAATATTATAATTTTTAACTGGCCACGTGTTGCCAATTCGTTACGACTAGCATTCCGCATGCGAAGAACAACTGAATACTCCTATGATGAATGTTGGAACAAAATTAACAACGTATTAGCGACTATAGAGCCATACAAACGACATCACGACGCATTTTGCCAAATGTTCTATAAACATTACAAAACATCGCTACTAGAAAAGTTACTACAAGACTCTACAAAGATAAATGACCAAAACGTCACGCAACGCGCATTAGATTTTGTTTTACACATGTTCCCACCTCACGAAAGTCGCACTGAAAAGTCAGTCATCACAGCGTTATCCTGCAACGCAACTGTTGCTCGACAAGTTCTTCACAAACTCGCGTCCAATATGACTACCAGTACATCACTCATTGGAATCGTTCTATATGAAACAACTGATCAGGAAGCAAGGATTAACACTCTCATGGAGTGTGAATCATACAAATACGATTCATACAAATTCGATCATCATGATTTGCGTTTGAGTACGTACCTATTACGCGCAGCAGATTATTTAAAAAACATTCCAAAAGATCGATTGAATATTCGCAACGATGTGTTATCGATAATTGTCGGAGAGCACAAATATGTGTCTAATCACATTTTAGAACCATTGTTTACACTATTTATCGAACTTAGAGCAGTTGTCAACGAGAAAAGTTTGTATGAACTTTGTAAACGTGCGTCTAGAGAAGCGTACGGGCTACTATCAAACATTTTGGAATCTCACAAGAAAATCACAAGTTCTGAGCCATTTATGGGTATCATTGATTCCTTTATCAGTACAGACAGAGGAGAGTATGAGCGTCACATGCACGTGCTCATAGACATGCTCAAGTTACTCAAAGAGTATGGCGTTACTGAAGATCCAAATTTGAATGTGACTGTCTGGGATCGTCCTCTTAACGCACTACTAGAATCGTACTTGTTACGGGATCTAATGTTAGAAAAATTGGATCTTGATTTGTCACTTGCATCTGAGTTTTTATTCTTGTTTTTAGATAGTGTACATGTGGATGGATTGAATGTAAAAAGAGAACAGAGAACAGTACTGGGATCTGTGCATAGGCACTGGACAAGTCAAGTAGAAGAGCTCCCTTCTGATGATAATTTGGCAATGAAAGTGGTTAGGTATTTGCAAGAAAGAGGTGCTGAATGCACATACAATAATCAGTGGAAAAATATCTAAACATAACAACAGGTACAACTACGATATTGGTGTCGGTCTGTGCTCTCTTTTTCTTGTAAGGCGGTGATATTAACTAAGTCATTTAGCCGTCTAACTAAAATGGTCTCTTTCAACGCACGCAGCCGCAAATTCAGCTAGCGGATTGAATTGCGTACGCAGTGCTCCAAAGAATAACTTTTTAACAAACGGTACTATGAGCACTGAGGCAAAGAACGTGGGAAAGAGCGATGCACTTAACGTGTTTAAATTTCACAAAGGTACCACACACGATAATGTCTCAGGTGAAATCACAGAGTACATGAACATTGTGAGCAAAGGCAAAGATGAAGATTCTATCCAAAGCCGCAAAAGTCACTACGAATCACTCATATCTTTGTACTACAATCTTGTTACCGATTTCTACGAATATGGATGGGGAGAGTCTTTCCATTTCGCAGCACGTCATTCTACTGAGAGTTTCGAACAAAGTATCGCTCGTGCGGAACACTATCTTGCACTGAGAATGGACCTCAAGCCTGGTATGACTGTTCTAGACTTGGGAGCTGGAGTTGGAGGACCAATGCGTGAAATTGCTCGTTTCTCTGGTTGCAAGGTCATCGGCATCAATATTAGCAAGTACCAAACGAGTCGTGGAACAAAAAACAACAAGCACTATGGTCTTGATCAACAATGTTCTTTCCAAGAAGCCGATTTCCACCATTTACCTTTTGAAGATGGCACTATCGACGCTGTATACGCTATCGAAGCTACAATCCACTCTCCAGATAAAATTAAACTCTTCTCTGAAGTACAAAGAGTACTAAAGAAAGGCGGAAAGTTCGCTACCTATGAGTGGTGTGTTACAGACAAGTACGATCCAAATGACGCCGAACATAGACAAATCAAGAGTGATATCGAAGTTGGAAACGCGTTACCAGAGTTAGAATTCACTGAACGAAGCTGCGAATGCTTGAGAGAATCAGGATTCAAAGTGTTGGAAGCAACAGACTTTGGTGTTCAGAGCAAGCTCAATCCTATTCCTTGGTACTTGCCACTAGCAGCTACATACAGCTTGAGTAATATCCGTTTCACTTGGGTTGGAAGAATGATCACTGAGAAGTGTGTTTCACTGCTCGAGGGTTTGACCATTGCACCAAAAGGTAGCAGAAAGGCTCACGATCTTCTACAACTTGCTGCGCAAGGTTTAGTAGCCGGAGGAAAGTCTGGCATCTTTACACCAGCGTTTTTTGTTGTTGGAGAGAAGCTCTAACTTGCGATAAAATTTTATAAAACTGGAACTGGTGATCCAATCGAAACTGTTCTCGCACAAATGACAAAACAGGTCTTCCTAGACGAAATTCTTATTCTTATATCGCTGTATCTCACAAATGACTTTTATACGCTAGCACAACTACACCAAACGTCCCACCAATGCAAAAAGATTGTGACCTCCGAATTATTGTGGCAAAAAATATACTCTGACGCGTTCCCAAAATTCACTACACCTGTAAAAAATTTTAAGTTTGCCTACATGCAGTTACACGCATATTTAAAACAAGTATTCGCTGAAGGTGACGTACAATTGTTACTTATTGGACCTCCCTCTTCTGGAAAAGAAGCGTTACAAGCACGATATTGTGGCGGTTTTTTCTACGAAGATTTCACTCGTATGATGTAAGCGTTCTTCGTTCCTAATAATGTAGAAAAGATTCATATCGAAAACACGATGGTATTTTCAACAAATGTAAACACTCAAAAGAAATCTATGGCGTGGGTTCATATGATATCGACTTTTTGAGCAGATTGTTTTTCGAGCCACAACGCATTAGAGCATTCATGTTCTGTTTCGCGATCGACGACAAGCAATCGTTAGTCGAGTTGGAAAAAGTTTTGACGCGGTTAACGGAAACGAGGAGCAATGATACATACACAGGAGTACTCATTGCCACAAAATCAGATCTAAATCACGCAGTTTCACAAAAAGAAATTGAACAAATTGTTTTAAAGTACAATCTTGATGGTTACTTGGTTACAAGTTCCAAACTAGATCAAAACGTGAGCCAAGCGTTTGAAACGTGTTTTGAATTGGCAATTCCAAAACTTATTCCGCAAGATTTGGTCGCAAAAGTAGGAAGAAGTGAGAGAATCGTTAAACAGAAGAAGAAATGTATAATTTGCTAGTTTGTTGCCGACACTATACGCATTTGGATTCAAGTTATGTAGGGCTGATGGGTGAATATTCGTAAATTTCTTAATAGAATATATGCTAGTGGATAGAATAATTCGTATTTGGGACGTGAACGGTGGAGAGTGGGTTGCTAACGGGTCATATATTGCAAGCTGATGCGTTGGATGATAAGATTTAAATCAAGTGGCCAGTAGTCAATACAAGAAGAAACATAATGCTGGTGATGTTGTATGGTCAATGGTGACAATTAAACCGTTATCATTGTTGAAAGAACTTACAATCTTTTCAACAAACCAATGATTGGTTAACGTTTAATGTGACAGTAACAGGAGGGAAGCCTTTAAAAGTGACAATAACAGGAGGGAAGTGTCAAATTTTACACAACAAACAATGGCTATCCCTTCACTCGTGTTACTGCTCATTACTGTTTTGCAACTATGTGTTGCTCAGCAAGGCTACTCCTGCACTATGCCACAAACAACTGTTTCTGCAGGACAGACCTCCAACATTTGCGCACCAAACGCGATGATCACATCGTTAGTGTCGTATAATTTGACTATCAGGTCAAGCTCCTCATCACCCTCTTGGTCAACACGCATTGACAACTTATCAAGAGCAGGTACAGGTTCGGGAAACATTGTCTTCACACAACAAGCTCCCTCATCAGTCACAGTAGCGTTGATAAGTTTCAGAAACGATAACTCGTTCTATGACATCACTGTGTCAGGAACTGTAACATATTCGGCAACTACAAGCACTACTGCGGCTCCCACCACCGTGGTTCCCACCACCACTGTGGTTCCTGCTACAACCATTGCACCTGCTCCTGTGCCCTCAACCTCAAGATATTCTGGAGAGTGGTCATTGACTAGCTGTAGCCCAGCATCAAGCACAACTTGCTCAAACTATCCTGCAACTCCTCAAACGTACTATGTTGCAGATACACAACAAAATTACATGTACGCAGTACCATACAGTTCTGCAGTCGGAGCAGTGACAAGTTTCAGATACTCTGGCTCTACTATTAGTTTTCCTTTGTCCCAATGTGTTGGTACTTGGAACGATGGAGTAGTTTCTGCAACTTGTGCTGATAATGCCTCACTTCGCTTCACATGCAACGCTGGACCATGCAAAGCCACTCCAATCACTCCAAATGCAAACCTCGCTGGTACTTGGTTACGTCAGTCATCGTACTGCAAGTCGTACAACTCCAAGTGTGATGACTTTTTTGATACCTCGTACACTATCTCCGTTGGCTCTCAGTCTTTGACTCTCCAACCATCATCTTCACAGTATTTTTCTGCCACACTTGCTTCATTCTCTGATGGTTCTGGAATGATTGCTTCGGCAGCTTCCATGTGCTACAGTCGTGTCTCTCCGTCCAACAAATACTTGATGCGTGTGATATGTGGCTACCCCAGTGGTAGTTGGGCCGAAGTTGATTTTGCATGCACTAGTGGATCTTGCATTGGAAGACCATTAAATAATGCTGTCACAGCTAGTCAGTCAATTACTGTCATGGTATTGGCCGTTATTGCACTCATGTTGTTATAACAATAAACAGTATCTTCTATCCACCAAAACCTTTCTATATTTTGTTCTATTTGTTCGTTGACGCTATTACAGTATCATGAGCTTGAGAAAAGGAGTTCAAGTACCAATCGCTTTTCTATATGTATTATTGTTCCTCTGTATTCACTAATTTATTTGCATTTAATTGGTATTGTGTATTGTAGAGTTCGACACGATAATAGCGGCGGATTCTGAAAAGTTGAACTATTTGAGTCTAGCGACAACCATGGAGCAACACGCGTAAGTGTTTGTGTCGTGGTTTTGTTTGTGGTGAAGTTGAGCTCTTGAAACAAGTTAGAAACGCTGCAGGATCTATGGGATGATACCTCCCAAACACACCAGTTATCGCTTAGATATGGTGTTTAAGGTACTTAGTATCATACTGTGTATTGGCAAGATGAACACTTGTGTGCTGACACAAAAACAAACCATATCTAGAAACAAGAAAGTTCACTATCCTACAGGATGAAATTGAGCAAGTTTGAAGAACTCTTAACAGCAAACCAAGCGCAAGGAGAAAGAGAAAAGTGCCGATAAATCGGTATTTCAATTTGACAAGCGCAGTGCTATGCTTGCCAAGCGTGAAAGTATGAGCGATGAGGAGTATTTGGACTATGTTTCTGCATGCCGAATTTAAACTTTTGAGTGTATGACGTATTCTTAATTCAACTGCAATATTCCTTAGTTTCTCGCGAAGTGTTAGGTCAAAAGAAAAAGAGAACTGAGTGTTGCAAATCGTTTTATTCCTTGAAATCATTCATATTTTTCATCCTACCATTTGATAGTATGACTCATCTATTTAGCAAATCTACATTGTACAGTCTCGGATTGATTCAGTTTTTAAAATGGTCCTCTATTTCCAATGGATATCTCTGGTGATCGAGGTCGTTTACTAGCAACTCGGGAGGCAGAGAGTTCTTGTAGTAGAGACGTTGAACCTATTATACGAGTGATTTTTGTGCTTGAAGACATAAGTGTTGGTGTGTGTTTTGGGTATTTGTTTTTGATTCTCTGTTAACGTTGCCTATTAACCTTATCAGATGGGAGAATGCTTTGTACAAAGCTAACAGGTTAAAAGGCAAGTGGCGATCCGATTCCACTGCGATTGCCCGTCCGATCAACCCGCAGTAGAAACCGGATGCATTTATTCCTTGAACTCATGTCAGTTCAATTCTCCAAAAACAATGTCAAACTCAACACAGTACGAAAACATCGATGAACACAGACTGGACTCTGATTATTTGTACAGATTCCAGTATCTTGCTAAAGGTATCAACTTTACTGCGAAAGATGTGGAAGTAATTCAATCACACAGAGAATTTTTAACTAAAAGTATCGTAACAGGAGTTAGTGACGTACTCACATCTGCGCTCAAGTACAGTCCTACTCGCAAGATTCTATTGTCAAGAATCGAAGGTTACACATACACAGAAGAATTCACATCCGATATTGATGAGCTCACACTTGAGAGCGAAGTCATCGTAGCGCGAATCAAAATGTACTGTAGAGCAATGGTTTATATTATATGTGGAAAATGGGATGAAGACCACGTGTTGGATTTGGCGAAACAAAATGGCAAAGGTTGGGGAAATCCAAACGTGCCTATAGACCCTATTCACGATTTAACATCCCTCGGCATCATGTTAAATAGACTCTACTCTGATATCATGGACAACGAATCGATACCTAGAGACGAACTTAAGCAACTCACGCTGGCTCTCAATAAGATAGGAATAATACACGCAGATATCACAAATTACGCAGAAATAAATAAGAATAATGTTTGCTATTTGTAAGTTGTTTCCAACTCTTGTTGTTTCAAAAAATACTGTAGATACTATAGAGTACAACATTTTTAAAACAACTTTATTATATCTGGATTAGTTGTCAAGTCCACTGGCAATTTTTCTTCATTATTTTTAAGTTGCTTATTGGCGTCAGCGTTTAGTAATTCCTGTATGACTGGCACGTTTCCCACTTGCACAGCATAATGCAACGGCGTATTCCCAAACCAATCTTGAGCGTTTACTCTTGCTGCATGTCGTAAGAATAATTTTGTCCACTCTGGCGAGGCACAATACTTGGCAGCAAAATGCAAAGCAGTTCCATTCTTCATACAAAACATTTCATTTTCAACATTAAGAGTACTATTCACATTGGCAGATCGTTGTAGTAACAATTGCACAAATCCAAACTTTTTTTTCATTAACGCTTCGTGTAGGGTACTAGTGAACCCTTGGTCATTTTCACAACCAGAATTTGGATCTACATGGTGTTGTAATAGTATCTCGATTGCATCGGCATCACCTTCTAGTAACGTGTGGTAGAGCAACGAGTGTGTGGAACCACGACTCGTGGTTACTAGAGCATTTAAATTGGCGCCGTGATCAGCAAGATATTGCATGGCTTCTACTTTACCAGTGCCAATTAATGAGAAGAAAATGGTACCTTCTTCGTAGTGTGGCTCTTGGACTCGTTTTACACGTGCGTTCGCGTCGGCACCACTTTGCATGAGCAAACGCATCAGTTGTGTTGAATTTATTGCGAATGAAAGTGGTGTTGCGTCAACTAGTAACTCTCCAGATACAGCAAGTGTTGCTTTTGCGTTGATTTCTGCGCCACTTTGTATTAACAAATCGCAAAGAGCAATATTCGAGGCCATTGCTGCTGCATGAAGTACTGTCATATCATTTGCTGATTTTGTGTTCACATCTACGCCTTTTTGTAGAAGAAGCTTCGTTAGCTCGACATCTTCTTTAGCAACTGCCAATTTTAGTGCGTGGGATTGTTCAAGAATGTGTAGAGGGACTTCCTGGCGATCGTCTTGAAGAATTAACTTCATAACATTTGTGTCTCCGCTAACACATGCATCTACGAAGACAACTGTGTTATCGTTCACGTTGGCATGTCCGTTTTGCATTGTTTTCTGGTTTACCTGTTGTAAATTTGCCAAACAAAGAGCGCATGAAGACTTCTGCAGAAAATATTTGCGCTCTTGATAAAACCTTTCGTAGCTGATTATATACCATCCCATTATGATACGAACGGTATTGTTTAAAATTATACGGACACAGTGCACCGTGTCAGAAACAAATCCTCTTCTGGTACTCCGGTCTATAATTTTAAACGAACTTTATACAACTATAGTTACAAATTGTCGATACAGTTACTGGAGAAACAGCATTTTTGTCATTAACTTCTTTTCATGTTTTAAAACCTTTTATTACATGGTAATATTCACAAACACCTTCCCGAAAGTAGCGTACACAAATACTTCAACGTTCAATGTAGCTATTCTAACCATGCAGTACACCGTAGACGGACCTCCAATTGGTAACGTTGCCGGTAAGACAAACGACCTAACGTGAACCTATGACTCATCCGTTCCGATAATAATATGTCATATGGTTCCTACCTGGAATCTAGATGCGTCTTTATTTTCTGTAAGCGCAACGAACGCTAAAATTACCTCACAGTCTATTGTCGTAACATCATAAGCAGACATTATGCCCAACTCGTCTATGCATATAAAGTCAAGAATCCCACAACAAATATTCAGTTGCTACGCGGTAGATCCTAGCAGTACGAGTACTATTATCATTATTGTAGTTGTTGTAGTTGTTTGTGCTGGTGCTGCAGTGCTGGTGTGGTGTTTCTGGTACATCGTAGAAAGCGAAAAGTGTTGTTGTTTGGCCCAAAAAATGAATCTAAATTTGAAACATCAACGTAAGAACAGGGTCAAATGTAGTGCAAAACGCTGCATTAGTCATGTTTACTTGCTTTGTTGCCGCCTACTGTTATCATCGCCTTGTGTCTCTGGTGGCGGTATGTACATTGGTTGGTGGTAGTGGTGCTCTGATATCTTAAACAGTGCGTGGATGGGAGGTAGTACAACGTTCAAGGTGTTTGACTCGAATTTTGTGCTTTCTGTGTGTTCTATGAGTATCCCACCGACTTGCAGTAATTCTTTCTCAGTTGATGCGATTTCAGAAACCGTTGTTTGGTATAGCAGTGCTCCACTGTCCTCTAGTTCCTTCCTTTTTAGCTGGCGGTGGTAAATAACAAAGAGTGAAATAGTACCTGTCTATATGGCCAATTCTTAACGCCGTACTGCCTACACAACATTTTCAGTTTAGAACGGGAGATGTTTAAAAGTTTGGCGGCTTCTGTTTGTGAAACATTAAAGTGTTTAGTGATTTCTTCATGTGTTGGATTGTAGCGATTTCTCGTTCGTGCTGTAAGGCCGTCGCCAGCGATTATGAAGTGGCCAGTGAACGGTATTGTGTTGTCTGCTTCATCCGCGTTCATATTTCTTATGAGATTCACCTAAAATAAGTTTTCAACATTCCAATTTTGTTAACTGACTAAAATGTCACCGCTGCACTGACGCAGTTAAATTATTTTCAATAAGATATAATGCAACAGTAGTCACCTTCTTGATGTGGTAACAAACACAGATGATTCCAAACATCTACTGCGAATCAGCTAAACAAAGACTCTGATATTGACAGAACACCCAGTCAGTTATTTCTTTCTCACTAAGTTTGCATAGCTCGTACACTGTTCTGGTTAAACCAGCTATCGTTTTATTTTTATCTTACAAACTTTTAAAAATTTTACTAACAGTTGATAACGCACAGTGGGCCATAGCAGGCCTCGTTTTCCATGTATTTGCATATACTTTAGCAGTACCGCTTGTACTCACTGCATTTTCAACCAGATATCGAGAAATATTAGCAAAAAATGATCGACAAAAACGCGCTGAGTGGAATTGTAGATCTGTATCTACAATCCACGCCGTAATTACTGCAACTACAGCAATGTACATTTTATTCGTTAAAGGCGAGTTTAATGATTTTGATTTACTGAGTACGACCTACGCAAGTGAATCTCTACTCATGTTCATGGTTGGATACTTCATCTATGACCTCTCTGTTGTTTTGATTTATTTCAGAAACGATTGGGGCTCCATGGTACATCACGTATGTGCGATCGCAGTTCATATTATTATTTGCGCGAAGGGTATTTGCGCTTTTATCGAACTTTGTTTCGTTGTTACTGAATTCTCGACGCCTTTCGTGAATAATCGTTTCTTTTTCGCAGATGCTGGTATGAAAGAGCGGAAACGATATGTCTATAACGGTATTATGATGTTTATTACATTCTTAGTATTGAGAATACCGTTAATTGGCTTCATTCCGTACCTGTTTTATAAAAAGAATGACCAATTCCAAGAATTCTCTGGTCGGCTACAGATTTTATTCTTGGTTATGTATTGCGCGATAAGCTATTTAAATGGAATGTGGTTTTATAAAATCACGAAAGGAATTATAAGAACATTAGCTCCGACAAAGGAAAAAATAAAATAAAACATTGGCGACGGTGTCTTTTCTCTTATAGAAGCATGTAGAAGTAGTTTTATAAAAATTAAATTTGAATCACTGGTAAATCCTCATTTTTTCTCGTTCCAACAATGGAACACTTGTGGAATGATTTCAACTTCTCCAATGGTGATGGTAGCATATCATTCAATCTTGAGCTCAAACGACCAACATCTTCAGTGGTGTCATCGTTGTCATTGTACTTGGCGTTCCACAAAAAGATTTCATGGTCCCAGTGCGGTACTCCAGTATCATGTCCATGTTCATGTCTCGTTGGCACAAAAAACCTATCACCTGCACGATGTACGTACGCCAATGGAGGTGTTTCTTCTGTTGAAATCTTTTTCGATGCATCAAAAGAGCATATTAAAAATCCATAACCAGACTCGTAGTTTTTTTGCAAAACATGGAACAAGTTCTCATGAACAGAAAAGATTTTCTTGTCAATTCTTTTGATAAAGTCAAGAGTGCGTGCTATACTCACGTTATACCCTCCGATTTGAACAACTTCTAGTTCTTCCTCTTCTGACTTATCGCATAGGTCTTCGTCTTCGTCATCACCCCAGTCTTCATCGATTGAGAAACATGCTTTGCATTCGGCAAAGAACTGAGTAAAGTTTTGGAAATCGAGAACGCGAATGATATCTGCGTTTGGTGCCACTTTGTGTGGTTCGTTGATGCCATCGGTGGTAGTGCCCTTTGGAACAGGGAATGGTAAAACCATGGCATTGGACTTTCCACCAACTTTTGCTTCGACTGTGTTGGAATATACGGTGAGTTGCCATTGTTTATCTTCTGTTCTGCCAACGAATAGTTTGGTGTTATGCACCTCGGCTTCTTCATCGAACATACACATGTTTGCTTTTTGCGAACTTTGACGCGTCCAGCTCACTTCAAATTGACTTGAAACGTCACGTTATTTACAACATACAAGGACCTCGTAATTTTTAGTGTTATATTGATCTTTCATGTGACTATTTCAAATTTATAATTTATTTTCCTGCTCCATTGATTTTAAATGAGCCCTCTCAGCAGAAAGTGAACTCATTCTAGGTGTCAACAATTCATAATGATCCTCCAAGTTTATCGTAGGATATGTAGTATTCCGTTTCATCTGCGCTCTTTTGTTCATATACAATTCCGAATGTCCACTCGTTGTCGGCTCTACTTTCGCTAAAGGTTTCCGCTGTTGCTGTATCTCTGAAAAAGTATTATGCGATTTCACTACTTTTGATCGTGCTACTGTATTTTCTTTATTGGCTAATGGAGCTGTTACTTTTTTTGGTACTATTGGAGCTGGTCGTAATGAAGTCATGGAATGCGAAACGACAGGACGTCGGCTTATCTGTACTGGTTGATGTTGTGGCATAATCTGTAGTTGAGTAAACAAATCGTAGTGTAGTTACAAAAGACATGGCTATATCCGGTTAACAGAAAGCGTCTCTTTTATCTTGTGCACAAGATGAGTTTTTGTCATCGAACAAAATGTACCAGAGTACAACCATTAAGATGTCGTATCGTGTTGGGTACTCGCGACAGTGAAACTGCCTTTGCAACACAAAACAAGTTGTTACCGAGTAATCGTTTGTTTGTCCGAAATGTTTATCTTCTAATATTCGGTAGATGAACTCGATCTTACTTTAACTACAATCTACACCACGCTTCTTCTGACGCTCACTAATATTTTCTACTTGTACATATCATACTCCCTGTAGAGCAAAAAAACGTTTTGCGAAAGTTTTCGTTGTAAAATAAACCATCCTCTAGATTTTGACCAGTGTTAACTCCAGTCAACCGGTTCTTTTGATTAAAAAGTTTACACACGTCATAATACATATCGCACAATGGTCAAGACAGTAGCATCAGTAAAGCCATCTATCCGTGAGCCAGAAGCACACAGAAAGAAGCGTGAACGCAATGCCGCCAACGAAAAGAAGCGTGTTGAGTCATCCGTTGCTC
>JAESGV010000456.1_pt1 | contig 18200 bp, 20 predicted proteins | sample 9269781 | NCBI WGS metagenome assembly JAESGV01 (sample SAMN15741586, study PRJNA653496) | algae metagenome | isolation source: Tildeniella torsiva UHER 1998/13D and co-occurring heterotrophs from... | place: Slovakia: Slovak Paradise National Park, Hrabusice, Kosice Region | collected 2000-01-01 | reverse complement strand
GAGAAAAAATTTACTTGTCGATGGGAATCTCAACATTAGCAGATGGCAAACTACCAAGACAGAACATTATTTTGCACAACGTTACGCAGATTTACAAGAGTCGTCAAAAAGTAGATTCACTAAATGCAAGTCTCACAGTGGCGATGAAAAAGGCAGAACAAGCAACTGTTGCCAAGTCACAGTTTTTAGCTTCTGTATCGCATGAATTACGTACTCCTCTACACGGAGTAATTTGTTGGTACGTTCTAATATTTCTATTTTTAACCACTCGTAGTTGCGATTTACTCATGGAAACGTTTTTAACTTCAGAACAACGAAATTTTGTCAAAGTGATCAACAAATCATCGTCAATGTTACTCAATCTAATAAGTAACATTCTAGATTTTTCTAGAATCGAAGCAGGAAAACTAGAACTCGACAACGCAAGATTCAATTTTGAAGATTGTTTGCACAACATCATTGCGACAATGAACATTGCAAACAAGAAAAAGGCAAAAGAAACAATAGAAATTAAACTCGAAGCAAGCACACACCTACCAGAACATGTTATAGGTGATGAGATGCGTTTCACACAAGTGTTGGTTAATTTACTAGGAAATGCTATAAAATTTAGTAACAATGAAGGTTCTGTTACTGTACGAGTGGATACTGTTCATAACGATGAAGGAAACGATAACCACAGCGATGACATCGATATGAGAATTGATGTTATCGATCACGGAATAGGAATACCTCAAAATCGACAACAAGCTCTATTCAAACGATTTGTTCAAGTTGACTCTAGTAGTGCCAAGTTGTATGGAGGTGCAGGTCTTGGCTTAGCCATCTGTAAGACACTAGTACAAAAGATGGGTGGTAGAATATGGATTGATAAAAGTGAACCAGGGAAAGGATCAACATTCTCGTTCACGTGTAAATTCAAAAAGTTTAGTGACAATATTGCTCCACGAGAGGTCGTAGACCATACACTAGATGACAATTTTGACTTTTCGAATACTAGAATACTCATTGCTGAAGATAATAACATTAATCGAAGAGTAATGAGTGCAATGCTTGATGGAATAGGAGCACCACATTATACACTTACTGCTGATGGTCAAGAGGCATTCGATACGTTCCAACAAGACAAGTACGATATAGTGTTAATGGACTTGAATATGCCAAGAGTTGATGGAATAGCAGCAACGAAAATGATCAGACAATACGAAGACAATCACAGAAAGAAACATTGTATAGTTATAGCTGTTACAGCAAATGCAAGTGAACTGCAAAGAGATGAATGTATGAATGCTGGAATGACAACTTTTGTGACAAAACCAATACGAAAACAAACGTTGCGACGTGTTATGGCTAAAAGTTTACGAGAACGATAGTCTACACAATAAGCAACACTAGGTAGAAATTAAATGTAAATAGAACAAATTTAATTACTGTGGTTTGCAGTTATTCTTTTGCTTTCTTCGATAAGATCCAGCGCAACGGATCACCGAGTCAAAGGTATTCTTTAGTCCTGTTTGCGTTTTTGATGAGTTTTCTACATACCCAATACATCCACACTGTTGTGCCATGTATTCACCTTCCTCATACGTAATAACGTTTAGTCCCTTGTCTTGCAATCTTTGTAAACAATCAGTATCTTTTCGTAGATCAATCTTTGCACCACAAAGTAGCACAGGAACTTCAGGACAATGTTGGCGAATCTCTGGCAACCATTTGGTAACAACACTCTTGAACGAAGCTGGGTTCACTACGGAGAAAACTAACAGGAAAACTTCTGTCCCTGGATAACTAAATGGTCGTATTCTATCATAGTCCTCAGGTCCTGCAGTATCTTTTGAAATATTAGTAACGAATTTGTGTTTTACCCCATAATCCCAGTCCTATAGACTTTTCGCCAACCAAAACATTAGCAGTGTAATTATCAAAAACAGTGGGTATGTAATCTGTAGGAAACACGTCGCTTGATTTTAAAAAAAAGCAAAAACGCTACTTACCTAGTATACGTGATCAACATACTAGTCTTACCAACTGCACCATCTCCAACAATCATTACTTTGATATAATTTGAACCCGAATGTTGATGTGGAAACAGTTTGTCATAATCTGGTATCAAATGCAAGTAGTATGGATCTTTGGGGATTCCATAAACTTCTTTTCTACTCCTCGTCCATGCATGTTGCAAAATGAATTTTTTCAGTTCGGAACTTGCTTCTTCTATATTCTGTTTGTAGCATTGGTACATGAAATCAATCACTTTTTTGTATTTATCTGTTGCATCAGTGTTTTTGGTTTTTTCGATTTGTTGAGCGTATTTGTTACATACGACTGCGTATTTTTGTTCTTTCATTTGATCATTAAAATGTGTTTCCCAGAGAACATTATCTACATTGTGAGTAAATTGTTGTATCTTACGCGTTGCGTACTTGGCAAATGTCCAATTCTTACTTGTGAGGATAATTGAAACCAAATCAATTGGACGTAAGAATTGTAGAATATTGAGTACGGCATCTCCCAACTCTTCGAGATAGTCGTCATACACTGTGTGAGTATGATTGGATATAGATGGTGGACCATTTTTCGCAACACCACCCACGATCATCACGTCGTTATTATGATATACAGCACTAGCAAAAACGCAATCTTCTCCCAATGACTTTTGAATTGGTGTCCAATCGTTTGTGAGGGAGTAACCACTTGGAAAATCTTGTGTAAAATCGCATCCACCAACTACGTGGATTATTCCATCCACACTATATGAAACATGTCCAAATCTTGCAGTTGGAAGTTTTGGACATTCTGTAACGTGATACGTGTTCAAATTGATTTGAATAACAGAATCGTGAACTTGGCGATTATTACTGCAACCTCCAATAACGGTCATTAGCCCTGTTGCAGCATCTATCTGCGCAGTGTGGTGGAATCTTGCTTCGATTGCTCTCAGTGGTTGTATTGGCAGCCATTGACGTGATGTAATATCTAATGTGTAAAGATTGTTGCAACAGAAACCTTCATTGTCATAACCTCCAAACACAAACATTTTTTGCTCATATACAACTGCAGTGTGGCCGTATCTCGGTGATGGTCTATTCTCATTCCCAGTTGTTACGATATCACTCCACAAATTGTTCAAAGTGTCGTACAAATGTAGATCGTTTGCATAACCGTTTGCTTTGCCACCAAAAATAATTAATTTGGAGTCGCACGCAACTGCTGAGTGAAAATTACGAGCCATAGGTACTGTTTGCGAGGTGATTTCTTCATATTGGTCTAAACCTTCTGTAATGTTAGGTAAAACAGAGTTCTGGTACCGTTGTATTTGAGTAGCTGATTTGTAAGATTAGGACCTTGTTGAGAACCAGGAAAGGCTCCACCAAACACATATATTTTATCGTCTACCTGTGTTTGTGAGTGTCCGAACTTGTTTGTGGTCATTTCAGCTGTCAGAACTACAAGTTACCAAGAAACTAGACGTCGCATAGCTTAGAGGCAAGCACAACACTGTAATATTTCATCTTTTACAAATCTTCCAAGGATCAAGTATAAATTTCTTCAACAAATTTCAATCTTCCAATGTGTTACAAGTTCATGAACGGAGTCGTATGTGCGCTAGCGCAACGTGTCTCCTATTATCTTCTATTTTGCTGACGAATTTTAGGCTACAAGGGAATTGATTCCATATATGGTAATGGAAGAAAAAGCGGAGGCAGGTGTGGCTGTTCAACAAGTTTAAAAACCTGCGGATTTTCAATGTTCGATATCTTTCAGTTTTGAAAAACAATAGCATGACTATCAACACACGAGGTTTCTCTCCACAATCTAGGTGCAGTTCAGATGATGAGTACGATGTTGCGTTTACTCTCTCGAACTTTGCACCCACAGATCCTTCACTAGTAACTAACAAGAACAAAATACAAAAGAAAAAATCTAAAGCCAACAAAATCAAGATACCATTTCATGACATAGTACGATTCCTTAACGTACCTCAAAATATTGTGGCTGAAAAACTCGGATGCTCGATTTCTACATTGAAACGGCGATACTATGAACTACAGTGTGGTCAGAGGTGGCCAATAAATAGTGCAAATAGTGATACAGGCAAAGAATTCCTAGAGTCCTTGAAGCTGTCTAACGAAGAAAAGTCCAAGATAAAAACAATACTAAATCAACACGATGTAGAGTCAGATTTTGTAGATCCATTGACAATGAAAGTATTGCAATGTGCATTTGTACAAAACTTATAAACTAGTGTTAATATAATCAACTTACTCTTCCTGCATACAATCGTTTTCCTCACACGTTGCGACACTAGTTGTAACAGCGGTGTTTTCCAAAACAAACACTTTGACATCTAAGTCACAAAGCGCACTTAAGGCAGAGGACAAGGCGGAATGGCCGACAGGATCATCTCCAATGCTTTGGGCAAGTACCTCTCCGTTTTTATTAAGAATTGGAGCAAGGAAGCTCTCAATTTATCATTTCTAAGAGGAGAAGGTATTTCTGCGCTTCACATACTCTTAAAATTATAGGCGAGTTGAAAAACTTGGAAATTAACGACGATGTTGTTCAGGAAGTTTTAAACATACCATTTCTTTCTGTTAAAAAAGTCCACGTGAATAGATTAGGTTGCAAGGTTTGTATATAATTTTTAAAACCTAAATTGTTAGATGCCTTCACTCACGAGGCTAAATAATGATCCGTTTGTTATTTGGATGGATACTATGACGATAGAAATAGAAGAACCAACAGAACTGCGACCATTCAAAACACCACTCGCTGATTTTTTGAAAAGTAAGCAGTACGAATCACACTAACAAAATAGCCATGAACACGGGTTCCACAAAACAATCAACTCCAACAGCTAAAAAATATGGTTTCATAGAACGTTTGATCGATGGATTGCGCATACAGATAACAAATGTAATTGTTACTGTTAGTACACTTGGAAATCATCCTGGTACGAGACCAGGACTGTGGACACCACATTCTATTCAACTATCCATACACGACTTGGTGATTGCAACAACTGATCAACACTGGAGATTGGTCGATTTAAAATATTCTGTACCAAAGTACGAGTCAAACAAGCCACTGATCGCGTATGCTGTTCATAGAGATTACTAACAACTAGTTTGCACAAAAAGGGAACTATGCGGAACCTAAGTGTCAAACTTATTCATCCCATACTCGAAACAGTGACATTGTTGGAAAACGTTAGTGCAACTACATTTATCACGCAAACAAAAATGGCAGTTGGAAATCGTATCGTCAACTTGAATGTGGATATCGTCTTAAATGAAGTCAAACTGACCCTCAACCAAACAGAGTTGGCACATTTGATACGTATGGTTACTGGTTTAATGGCAGCAACTAGAAGACAAGATTTAGTCGTTCCTCACCTGGAATGGATGAAAAAGAGAATGCGAGCAGCAAAAGGAGCATCTTCAACAGTATCGACACCTTCGCTATCCAGTGAAAGAACAAATACAAACACAACAAAGATATCATCTTCAGCGATCAATCGATTTATAACAAAACAACAAGATGAAGAGGGTTCCGACGATGATTTATCCGATTCTGATGCTTTTTCTGAAGTTGGAGAAATGGCTTCTACAAGTACAAACGAATTCAACACTCGCGCTACAATCACTCTAATCATCAACGAAGCAAAAGCAACACTGCGAAACGGTCCATACAGTTATCTATTAGAAATATTAGGTACTCATTTGACTCTTATTTCACCAGAAGATTCAATCACCGACAAACACGTTGAAGTTTCCGTTCCATTTATTCAATTACGTGAAACATCAGATGTTGTCGCGCAACCAAAGACTGAACAACAGTTCCAATTCACAAATATTATCGGACCACAATTTACACATCCACTGTACAATGACTACGTCAAGTCACCAATTCCAAGTCCAGTACTCTATACAATAGATTTACCATTGTGGCCAGAATTTAAAGGACCTCATCAATTGGAAGGTATGCCACCTCCGATTCCAAGAAAACGATTTGACTCATACATGGACTCAACTTTTAACTTGGCATTCAAACGCAAGTTTTTCGAAGTTGGAAAAGAAATGGTTCGTTTGAGATTTATATTTGCGCCACAAACTCTAGACTTTGTTCTAGAGTCGCGTGTCAGTCCTATTCAAATCATGCTCCATGTGAAAAAGTTGATTACGCTAACCGAGTACATTTTGGAGTCATTCCCTGATTTGTCGATTGAGCCACCTGAACAAGATCGCCTTGTACTACCAAACTGGGATTCGATTGTGAAAAAGACAAAACAAATGATTGATGTGGAGGAAGTTACTGGCGTACTAGATGAAGAGAACTCCATGGCATTGTCCTTTTTAATTGAGATTAGGAATCCTGCAATATTACTACCATCCAACTCGAACGTTTCGGATTTTGATGGTGTATCAGAATTATTGAAACTGTCGACTCGAGAAATACTCATCACGAGTGACCCGCAAATTAAGAGACCAGAATGGGCAACAGGTGGACTTTTTGTTGAGAGAGCATTCCCTGCTATTGGAGATGTTGACTTTGTACAACACAAGCAGCTTTGGGAGTTGCTACCTACCAAACTACAGTTCAAGTTAACAGAATTGGTTCTTGATTTGATGCCAAGCTACACAAGTGCTCCACAAAAGATTATGGAACCACTCAGTTTGACTGTTGATCTTGGAATCAATGACGACACTTTGGTATGTACATTTATTATCAAACTAACAACATTAGAGTGATGCACATGCTGGTCTTCCCAAACTTGTTCTCATGACAAGATTAGAGCATTTATCGTTCACCATTAACCAGAATCAGTAAGTCTTTTATGCTGCTCAATGCTAACATTTAAGATGTATTTTGCTGATGGAATTATTCAAGACGTACTTGGACGATCCACCAGATATTTCTACAGCTTTAATTCAAAAGACAAAGCAGTTCACCGATCAAAACATGGAAATAATGCAAAATAGGAGACAATCGAATCCAGTACAATTAGTGGCAGTGGAGACACAGCTATTACCTACATTGACCGTTCTCCGATTAGACAAAATTTCACTGACTATTTGCTCCTCCTCCAAGGAAATTGAGTCTCTATTTGACGCACACTCAGAATTTGGAACCCCTTTGAGCAGAGCAATTATTTCCAATTCCGAAGTCATGATCGAAACGCACAAACCAACTCGTGTGCTAGTTGCAAAAGCTCGTATTGGAGCGGCTAGTTTGATGTCACCACCTCCTGCAAGTTTGGAAGTTCCTTACGACGCTATGTCAATAACACTTGCTCATAGGTCAATGGCGCATTTATCAAAGCATATTTTTGAAGGGAATAACGAAGCAACAGAACCCATGATACAAGTGAGATACGAACATCCGTTACACATGGCTCTACGCAACAACAACAAAAGCGGGGAATGTAATTATCCATTGAATCCTCTTTTGAACGTCAAGGCAGATGGTGTACATGTTGGTTTGAACGTCAACAGTTTGTTCAAGGTTATCAAATTCCTCGAGTCAAGAGAAAACGTATTTGAACTCTCGCCACTTGAAATTGCAAGACGCACTGCGAAAAGAACATTCAAGTACATCAAAACGAAGATCGAGTCGCATAAGGAGTCGGCGTTACAGAAACCTGTTGTGATACCTTCACTCCCTACTATTCCTAAAATTCAAACACCATTATCGCAAAAGGGAGTGAAGTCGGGAAAGAAAAAGTACTTCAAGAATAGCCCAAGACTTGGTGAATCAGGAACCATAAACCTGCCATTAACAGAAGAAGCAAACGGAACCACAGAAGCAACGAATGAAAAAACAGTTGAGCAACCTGTAGAGCAAGAGCAGCTCTCTGAGACAGCAACCCCAACTGAAAATGTAGAACCCTTAGTAACAACCAGTGAAAACGATCTACCGCTACTGCAAGTTGACGACAAAGTTGAAGTTAAACCGTCAAAAGATCTATTCGACTTTTTAGAGCAAGAAGGGGAAAGCGATACCGTTTCAGAAAAGAAGAGCGTTGAGAACGAAGAAACAGGTCCAATAGATACTATCAACGAAGCAGCAGAACCAGATACACATACAGACGAATCAACAGATACTGCTTCTCACCATGATACTCTAAGCGTTTCAGAACCACCAGTGAGTGATGTATCTGTAACACCAACGACACCCTTGGGCGGCTATGGAGCAACTCCACTCACGCCAACTACACTACGTAAGAAAAAGAAGAGCAAGATAAAGCGACAACTTGAAAAGATGATGAACGAAGACACCAATCCACTACGAAGTACAGCAGACAAAAAGGTAAGCAAAGCGACAACTACTTAACATCATTCAGATTTATCCACTTTTATGGAATCTTCAAATCACTGCAGTAGAGGTCATAGTTGTTCAAGAGGGTATGGATGGCGAAGAATGCTTTGGTGTAGAAATTGCCAATTTGGAAAGTCTCCACAACCCAGTTACTCGTGCCGTTCAAGAAACAACACAGTCTCGTGAAAACCTTGCTCATGAGGTCATGTGTAACCTATCACGTTCTACACCACAACAATATGATACGATGAACAACGATTTTGAAATGAGTGTTGAGTTGGAACAATTACACTTTTACACCCAAACTACAGAAAAGCACCCTATTAGTGATCGCGTAGACATGAGAGCTATTATCAATAGTGATTATAACAAACCTATTCATTATGAGAAAGGAGTTCGACTAGAAATTGGTCAAGATGACAAGTGGGTATTCAGCACTACACCTGTATTCTACAATGTTATCAATTTCATTGTACGAGGACAAATCGACCAACTGAAACAGCATGCAAGTTTGCTCAAATTCTTGAAAAAGTATTTTTAATTTTAATATTTAACAATGGTAGACCAAGCACTGAGGATTTGCAAGAACATTTCGAGAAATTGGCAAATGAACTTATGGACTCACAAAGAGCGATTACACGTGCTCTGTTGTGTCATGAATCGTTGAGTACTGTACTAGATAGACTACAAGAAGATATTCATGAAAAAGATGAAGCTTTACATAGTGCCATTAGCGACAAAATGAGACTAACTGAAATGTTAGCCGAAACCATGGATGTTGGATCGCCAAACAAGAATTACAATCCTATGGGATCATCTTCTCAAAAGAGTGATCAATTTGTACTAATGGAAGGTTTCTGTTACTTTATCGATACCGCTGCTGATGGATGGAAAAAGATGTATTGTGCTCATTTGGGTTCAAGTATATCGGTCTATCCAGACAAACTAAAGCATAACGAAATCTATGATCCAACAAATGATGAAAAACGATACTATTCATTCCCATTACTCATCACTACATCATTCTACAAGGCGTATGCTCCAGTGAGTCTAGAAGACACAAAGCCAAAATTAATGATTGTTATGTCGAACGATAAAGAAAAGGTATACTTATCTGCCGAGAATCCAACACAAATGGATGACTGGATACGTATCATTGAAGATACAATTGATACCTTGAAGAAAGAACGTGAAAATCAACTCAAACAAGAAGAAGATTTCAAAAAGCAACAACGAGAGGCAATGGAACGACAGAAAAAGATACAAGAGCAACAAGAGAAAGGCAAAGAGGAACCATCAGAGATGCCAACAGAAACAGCAACTGGTGTATCTATCGAGTATCGCGTTCTCAAAGTAGAAACATTTGAAATGTCCACACAAACAGAACATAATCAAGAAAGTACAATTAATGAAGTACGAACACTTCAAACACAATTTAAATTATTAAAAACGAGTATGCTAAATGCTCGTCACGAACAAGAAGTACTACAGAAACATATGGCAGAGTTGATCAAATATGTTCTCATTTTGCGAGAAGAGGATAAAAATAGAATGGTAGGAGTTCAGGAGAAACTACGAAAGGAAGCAGAACGAACGATAGAAGAAGATAGATTGCGTACGGAAAATTCTAGAATGGAAATTGAAGTGAGAAAACGTGATAAACAGATTGCACTACTACAAGAACAAGTTAGAAAAGCAAATGACAACACGTTACGCACACAGGAGGAAGCAAGAGTACTTTCTGATAATTTGAAAGATCATATTGGAAGAATCTCTACTGATTTGAGCAGACAAACGAGTGAGACGAAACGACTGGAAAGAGAATTACAAATCTATAGAAGAGGATCACATCAGAGAAAATCAAGCTTGACTATGTCACAAACAGGAGGGTTAGTTCAAATTGATTCAAATGAAGAAGCACAAGAAATTCAAAATCAATTACAGAAGATCATTGCAGAGTTGTCAGAACGATTAGTAGAAAAAGAAGAAGAGCTTGAGCGTTTGAAAGGTGGAAATGTTGGCACCCTAACGACTACCCCTCCAAGAAAGAATACGTCAGACAAACCAACTCCACCAAAACCTTCTAGTCTACCACCTGTACCATCACATCTAGTACAACAACAAGATGGAGAACATCACGACGACCATCATGATTTTGATGTACACCGACGAGGGTCCAAAATAAGACCACTTCCAAACATTGGAACACCGTCGATACCACCTAAGCCAGTCAATCTACCACCTCCACCTGTACCTCTACGAATACCTTCTAATAATGATCTCATACAATGGGAGACAAGTAACAACACTCCAAACACGTTAACACCAAACACTTTGGCCAATACAGAACTCAAAGGTAAAATACAAGCAGGACTTGCAAACTTTAAAAAGTTTGGCAAAGACTTGGTAGAGAACATCAAAGACCAGAGAAATATTGGTGGTGTATAAAGCAATTATTATTACTTTGCTTGTTATCTCCGAGAATACCACACTCTTCCAGACAACTGTAGTTTTGATGTTATGGACTTAAATGTCTGGGTTCAACGCGTGCGTGATCATTTAGCCTTTCTCCAACAGGCAGGAGCGAATCCACAGAACTTTGACCAGAAAGAATTGGTTACTAGTATTCATCTTTATCGATTATTGCTCCCATTCGTGTTTGAATATGGAGAGAAGAATGTTTGGTTACCTGAAAACGTTTTATTTGTATTTCATTGTCATCTAATGAGACCCGCTAGCTTTGCATACGATTGCCAAAAATCATTTAAATCATTCGTTCGGTTTAACCCGCATGCAGATAAACTACCAGAAAAAGCTCGTAACTTCACGAAAGGCGTCTTTTTTGCTCGCTATGGCTTCGCGTTCGATGAGTACATAGACGTTCATCTGGCTGATGTACCATCAAATTTTTCTCCAACAGAAGATTTAATTGCTGAAGCACTCAAACTGCGACAATTTACAGAGAACGCGGCAAGCTATTCTGGAATATTGGACTTGGTTGAGGACTCTTTGCAGGGATATCTTAGATTTTTTGAATGTGTATCAAGAGGAACACTAGCGATAACAAGATTACCGAGCCTAGCAGTGGACATAATTTGGCATACTCACCTTTGGTACAATGAAGAATACATTCTATTTTCAGAAGAAAGAACTAGAAAGCTTATTGTGGATCATCGTGAACCCTGTGCTAGAGGACTAAACTTTGCCAGGCTAATAAGAGAAAAGAACTATGTTGTGGTATCATGTAGCTGCTATAAACCAAAAGATCAAAGTTAATATTTGTAACAGAATCGCAAACATCGCACGTACGGCAACCTGATGACAGAACTTGCCGAAAGTATCAGTGTAGTTATCACATATTGCTTACAGAAAGACTTCTTTGATACTACAAATGACTCCACAGACTACTGCATTGTAGACACTACATCGTCGCTGCTCAGCATAGGGAAACAAGAAACACAACGAATTTTAGGTCTAGACCATGCAACTGGACCGATGCTTTCATTCATAAACTGGGTCCGTTCACAAGAGTCTCACTCGTTTCAAATGCTACACATACGAGGGTAAACTAATACTCAAAATTGTTAACAATGTGAAAAGACACGGAAATGTGAACAAAGAAGATTTTGGCGATACCTTACGTGATAATGAGCTATCTAAACTCATATTAGACCTCGATGCGCAGGTGGAGCAACAAAAAAACGAACGATACATTAACGTGACAACATTTAATGCATTCTATGACACAGACTTGGAAACTATTTTAACAGAGTTAATATCACGATACAAACATGTTAAAATCGGAGTTTTAGGACTGTGGACAGATACCACCCTATCGTTCCTACTGGTAAATACAATCCACTGAATAACTCATCATAGTACGAACTACGCACTCGATTTAGACACGTGTTAGAAAAGAACAATGCGACGTTACATTTAGCAACCTGCAGTAGTTTAACAGCATCAAACAGCCGTGTACAACACTACAACTCACTACAACAACTATCCAAAATTCTAAAAGTCGAAGTGTTAGATTCTGTTTCTGATTTTCAAGAATTCTTACTGCCAGAGTGGTGGAAATGCGATCCAAATCAACGAGAAGAACCTAACCAACTTTCCACTACAATCACACCCACGTACCTTCGTTCATGCGATCGTTTATGGTCTGCTTTGTCACAAACAGACAAAGAGAAACTCACAGACATCGATAAGCAAATTATTGCGTTTCTACTTCGAGATTCTACAAGTGTCAAGCTAAAGAAACTAGTTGGTGGATTCTCAGGATCATGGGTATTCTCAGTATCTTCAAAAGATATGATGGGTCATCAACAAGCCACCTCGATATTGAAATTAGGTAGAAGAGCTGCTATTACACGAGAACGTGTCAACTTTGAAAAAGTAGAAGGTGTGTTAGGTTTAAATGCACCTGCTCTTCGATCATGGTGCGAGTGTAAGGACAGAGCAGGATTAACATTTGCGTACGCATCAATGTCTTCTGATGGTGACGACAATGCTGCAGAAACTCCATCGTTTCGTTCATTGTACATTCGATCACTAACTGATGACGCTATTACACTACAACATATTCAAGGAGTACTTCACAAAGTTTTTAGAATAGTATTAGGAAGATTCTATAACGCCGCATTGATGGAGAAAATGAATCTATTTGATGCGTATGATTTTGATGGACGAGGATGGTCAACAAGAACAGGTGGTAGTGATACTCCAAGTGTTGTCATGGAACGTGTGAAAAGATTACTACCAAACAACTGTGACGAGCAGTATGACTTTTTGCATTTTTCAAAAGACGTTGTTTTGCCAAATGTGTCTATCTTTTTAGACAAGATACTACCACTTGTTAAAAAGTCATACTTGGCGAAACTTGGTTCATTTGTTTCAATTGTACATGGTGATCTAAATGGTAAGACGTTTAGCAACATACTAACAACTATAGGAAGAAATATACTTGTAGATCCAAACAGCAACGTATGGCTAATTGACTACGAGTACACGGAACATGCACATATTCTAAAAGATGTACTGAAGCTAGAGTCTGATATTCTATACGAATACACTTTATTTAATAATGAAGATGAAATGCAACAAGGAATATCGATCGTACAAGCGCTAGCAAAAGTTGACGACTTGTCTCAACCTTTGAGTCCTGTACTATCATCACTAACATCGGAATATTTAATACGTGCGTGGGATACTATTGTCTACTTGAGAGCGATAACTAGTGAGTTAGTGAGAGATAATAGTGCACCATTCCAACTTGATCTAGTTATGCTTCGGTACTCGTTATTTGCCATGACCATGGAACACTTTAGTGATCGTCAAAGAACTGTTGCGTTAGCGGCTGCATGTGGATACGCTGACAACATCAAGAGAAGGTATGAAAGAAATATTGCTTATCGTGTATCTGCTGTACCAGGTGACTACAATTTGTACATCTCTATTGCACCAGGTAGAATCGATCGTGGTGGAAACATAACTGGTGAGCTAGAAGTTCTTAAGAAAGAAGGTATCAAGAATATTGTATTCCTTTACAGTGATCATGAACTCTCAAACATTGCAGGAGATATGCGTGTTTACGCTGTGCAGCAAGGCATGGAGCTCTTAATGAAACCTGTTAGTTCAAGATTTAGTCCATCTATCACTGAAATGAAGCAAATGGTCGCATGGGTAATAGAAAGAACAGTTAAACGAAAAGAAAAACTCTGTATAGTTAGTTGTTCAGGCTTAGGAAGATGCAGCACACTGGCATGCTGTGTTGCTCTGACATTGAACAAAATGTTGACCCCAAATCATGCTGTTGAGTTGATGAAACAAGCTAGAGGTCCTAGAGCAATAGACAGCGAAAGACAGTTCGTGTTTGTGCAAAAATACTACCAAGAGCTACATGCTCAATAAATTTTAGTCAACTTAAAATTCGTAACGGTCAAAAGAGCAACTATCTGGTTGAGCGATCCAGTTTATTTATTTTTATCTAGAAAACCGTTAGAAAACAAGAACAAACAATGGTATCAAAGGGATTGAACGCAATTGCAACGCCCAAGAAGTCGTCTGGCCATCGTGCGACGCTCAAGAAAGTATCCACAACACCAAAGAAGATCACACTATGCAAACCTACACCAACGAAGAAAAGATCCTCCAGAATTACTAAACAAATAACAGAAGACGGATGGAACGATGTTGTGTTTTTTGAAGCTAAAATCTCGTCAGAAGATCAACCTGAGGATGCAAGTCAATACTATACATAACATGTAAATAAATCGATGTATATTAGTGTAACGGGTCGATGCATGGATTACAATGCGGTTAAAGTTTATCCTCATTTACCAAAACTGTTTTAAAACCATCCGCACGCAAACATACTACCGCAGGACAACAGAACAAACTATGATTCTATGAAACACCTGCTAAGGTGCGGTCTCTTATATTCTGTCAGACATACTTCTTTACGCACGAGATGGGTTCAATACTCTTGAATATTGAGAAAAACTGAACATCTATTTGAGCTTCTGCCATGACAGCAGGACACGTCAAAAAGTGGATTAAACCAATTTTCAGTTTACCTGTCGCAAAGTTATGAGAGACGGACCAGTGCAACACGGCGATTCATCAGACGAAGAAGAGGAACTAGTGCACGACCACTCTCACTCACATTCTCATGGTCATGGGCACTCTCACTCACACAGTCACGGCCACTCGCATTCTCATAGTCACGCTCACGTTCACGACGAAAAATGCGAAGATACAAACAAAACCTTTTTACATGTGTACAGAAAAGAATTTATGATGGCAATTGCGATATTAACTACAGTTTATGCAATTGTGGAGGTTTCTATTGCACTGTATATCAACTCTTTGGCTTTGTTTAGTGATGGAATACACAATTTCTCAGACGTTTTAACACTGGGAGTTGCATTCTGGGCTGACTGGGTAATTATTACTCTATTTACTAATTGCATAAAAGATGGAGTCCAATAATAAGGATAGAGCGTACACGTATGGTTCATCTCGTTTTGAAATTCTTGGAGGTCTTATTAACTGTGTATTTTTAATCGCAACTGCAGCATACGTTATTGTAGAAGCGATTCCAGCGCTGATTTGGGCAGAAGAGTTCAGAGGTAGTACAATGTTGATTATTACGTCTGCGATTGGATTTTTAATTAACTTATTTGCAACAGTTTTCTTTGGTGGGCATCACCATGGTCATAGTCACGGAGGCCACTCTCACGAAGAGCCAGCAAAGAAGCATGGACATGAACACCATGGACATTCAGAAAAATCACATGGTAACGTTAACTCGTATGCTGTGTTTATTCACTTCCTTGGTGATGCACTAAGCTCCTTGTGTGTCATGTTTGGAGGTATTCTTGCTCACATATTCCCTTCAGCATCATGGATAGGATATGTAGACCCAGTTGCAAGCTTGATTATTGTTGCTATTATGGTTGGATCAGCTATTCCCGTGTTAAGAACATGTTGCAAGATTGTACTACAAAAAGCACCACAACATATTGATGTGCTTGAGTTAGAGGATAGCATTGCGTCGTCAGATAAAAGAATCAAGAGTGTTAAGGATCTTCGCGTCTGGCAAATGTCACATGAGAAACTTGTTTGCTCTGTTCGAGTAAAACTAGTGCAGGGGCTGTCGTTGAATGACGTAAGTCAAGTAGTAGAAGGTATTCGTACTTTTTTGAAAGAAGAGAACAATATTGATGATGTAACAGTAGAACCAATCGTAAAAAATGCATAAGTTAAGATTACTTAGACCTTTTGATTGATGTGTCGTCACGCAAATACGTTGAAATTCCGGTGTGACGTTGACTGGTGGACCAACCAAAAGTTAGAAAACTCAAACAGGACAACATGGCTTGGGAAGATATCGTCAACACACCTATCCAAAAGACAGTTATTGTTTCTGGTGTACCAGAATACAATGGTGTTGTTCACGACCATCCTCGCATTCATGTTCCAATTCACAAAACCGATGCACTCCATAGTGGCGCCAAAGGTGTTGGTAAGTGCTTCTGTAACTACGTAGACTAACCTGTTAGTAACTATTCGTAATCCAAACATGAAGAAGAAGATTGTGGCATATGGTGTAAATCACTTTGGATGGGATGGTGTTGGCTTGTACATTTGGCCTGTAGAGCATAGCGACAAATACAACGAAAGTATTTTGAAAGATTACCAAGAAATCTGTTCACCAGGAGAAACAATTACTGTCAAATTTGCGGCAAAGGGCAAGTCACACAAGAAACACGACGTCAAAAAGATTAAGAAGTAAACTTGTCAAGTTCTGTGCATTGTGTCTTGTCACCTTTCATTTGTCTGCTTACAAATATTTAATCAACTTCAACTAAATCGCTACACACCCACATGATCAAAAAGACACCCGATGATTCGTCTTACAGACAAAGAAGAATACATAAATATAATGAACGACGTAAAGAGCAGCGAGATGCACTAGTTGACCGATGCAGATACAATACAGATTTATTTTCATTTGCGGAGAGGTTTGGCGCATTACACGGAGCTGAGCTCTTAAATGCACTAGATGATATTCTAAAATTATCAACGTACTCGATTGGAATGAGATTGATAAAGTTTTTAGACCATTGGTCTGCAGATGTCATCATAAACACACTCTGCATCATACGATATTGGAAGATGTACTGGTTGGTTGGGTTGTATAATTCAATGTACAAATTGTTTTCCCATGTGAATCCTGATGTGGTTGTAGAGGCGATCAAACTATTAACTGTGGGCAGAGATAGTATGGGCATATACGGTGTTACAGAGCTGAACAAAATGATTTTGACGAGGTGTTATGACGACAAACCAATACAGGATCGTGCTGTATACTACATGTCATGTTATCGAAGCACTTTCACGAGCCTTTACTTTGAGTGCATTGAAACAATGCTAGATACATTAGAGAACTCGAGTTTAGATGTAATGCGCAACGCACTGTGGGTACTTGACAAAATGCTCGAAAAGAAAGAGGATTCGGCACTAAAAGTACTTACAATACTTGAGGGAGAGAAGATCCTGTTGCGTGCATGGGCAGGTGCATGTAGGTCACTTGCAGGAGAGCTTTTAGAGAAGTGTTTTGGGTTCAAGGATCCATTTCTTGAGCGATTGGAGAATTCAATAGACGACTTGGTACTTAGTGATATAACGTTTACATGTATTAAGTAATTACCAATCGCTATTGATTTTCAAGATCTCTGCAACTTGCTCCAAGTATTTCTTGTCCACTTCGTCAAATTGGGCAATAGTAACGGAATCTACGTCAATCAAGCCAACGAATTGATTTTCTTTGTTATACAATGGAATGCAGATTTCGCTGTTGCTTGCAGAATCACACTATTAGGTGTAAATTAAATAAAGTTATCTTACAGCAATATGGCCTTCGAAATCATGTACGTTTTTTACTACTATTGTCTCTTCTTTGGCGTAGCATGTTCCACATACGCCTCGTCCCTTTGGAATTCGTGTACACGCGACGTTTCCCATAAATGGCCCGAGTACCAGTTGATTAGTGTTCTTTACATCTACTAAATAGAATCCAAACCAATTTATAGCGTATTGTTCACAGTATTTAGCCTCTTTAAATGTGGTGTAGAATAACGAAGCGCAATTTGCTAAATTCGCGATGCTATTTCTCTCGTGCTCTGTTATCGACTTAATTTGCGCAATGATATGTTCATAAAGCTCAGGTTTCGGAAGGACTGTGCTCGATTCGGACTTTTCAAACATGTTTCTAGTTTACCAAGCACCTTTACAAACTTTCAAACAACTGCAAACTCCAACTTGCAAGAAACATGAAAGAGTTTGCATCTGACCCACCAAACGTCTTGAACGTC
>JAESGV010000455.1_pt1 | contig 18229 bp, 24 predicted proteins | sample 9269781 | NCBI WGS metagenome assembly JAESGV01 (sample SAMN15741586, study PRJNA653496) | algae metagenome | isolation source: Tildeniella torsiva UHER 1998/13D and co-occurring heterotrophs from... | place: Slovakia: Slovak Paradise National Park, Hrabusice, Kosice Region | collected 2000-01-01 | reverse complement strand
CAGTATTCATGATGACGAGCCCATACTTGAGGTTTATGAGTTTGTATTTGGATGCCAACACTTTCATGGCAGAAACACATAGTTTCAACTTTTGTATGATTTCTGTTTGTTCCAGGAGGTCAGTACAAGCGTCTAAAAAGCGTGTTTCTACATTGATAGCAATGACAAGTGGAGTACTTGCTGCGTGATGGCAATAATGGAAATTTCGACAATTAGAAACTGTTGCAATATGATCAGCGATTCTCTTACATGATGGATCCATCTCCATACCTTTCTTTTGCAAACATTGCTGGAAAAGTTAGTCAACCAAGACACATCACTTACAATTTTTGCACCTTGCGCGATCATGTAGAAACCCAAACGTTTCGAGTACAAATCACCTTCGTGTTTTGGTATTTCAACATTCTTTAGTGTATCATCCAACTTTTCCGTCATCATATCGATCACTTCTGGTGTCAAGTTAAAAGTATTCTTATGGTTCTCTAAATCGTATCGGATCATGTCAGTCAATGGTAAAAACTTGTCAATGTTTTCGTCAGTTATTACACCGATCATTGATGGTGCGTTAGATTTTTCTAACATTAATATTCTCTTGTACTGTTTGAATTGTAAATGCGATAGTAAATAACACTTGAATAATCGATGGATATCCATGCTATTGCCGATAAAGAACAATGTCAAATGGAAAATAGTTGACAGGAATCGTTCTCGCAGTAAACGCATAGTCATCATATCTTGGGATTCATTTTCTGGAGGCGGTGTGACTTCGCTTCTTTTCAAGTATCCACGTACGCAGTGAACATAAAACGACGCTCGTTCGACTTCACCGATATCTGTAAAAAATAGAGCCAGATAACCCATTCCAGCTGCAATACTGTAACTGGTCATTACTCTGTCAAACACGGTGGCGATCAAATTCAAACAAATATCCAACGCGCGTTTCGAAAGTTGTGGAATCTCGATTCTCCAATAAAAGAAGGCTAATTGTTAGATATTTGTTATGGCAATACCTTGCATGGCAAATACAAGAACCATATCTTCTCGGTCTGGTAGTCGTGTTAAATCGCATGACACATTTTCTCCTTGTAGGCGTAATCTATACGCGCTGATAGCTTCTACTTTTGTTTTGTCAACCAGACTAGTCGTTAATTTTGCAGGGCAACGTACGGTGTGTTCAAATATGTGTTTTCGAAATATCTTTCGAGTATTGGAATGCTTTGTGGGTGCTCTGCGTTTTGATGGACAGTTGCTACTGCTGGAACGACTGAATTAGCAGCGCCGAGTTCAAAGTTGTGGAATTTGAGGTCTACTGGTGGATATGGTTCATGTCGTTTCGCTTTTTTCTGGTCAGGCGTTTTTCTTACTCGCTTTGGTGTTTCATACACGCATTGTTTACTTTTGCGACTACATTCTGTACAATGTGGTAGTACTCTTTGTTTTAGATAATTTCTTGTTCACTTACCTATCACATTTTCTGTGACTTCGATTACAGTTTGCGCACGAGTTGGTAGAAAGGTTTTCTTCTGAGTGTGGTTCTGCTTGTGGTTGTGACATGATTCTGCAAATCTTTGTAAAACAGCAAACTCGCCCAGTTCACCCGCAACCCAGCCAGGAAATTCAAAGGTATAAGAGTTATCGGGCTACTATTTTTATTGCCTTCTTGGGCAAACGAACCTAACACCAAGCTTGTTAGTATCCTTGTTCCCAATCTACGTTGTGCTCCAACTCTTGACCTTGCATAAATCTTTCCAAATTGTTGTAGAAGCACTCAATCGTTTCGATTCTTACTGATGGCGATATACATGAACAATGAGGCGAAATGAGTACATCTTCACGTTTCCATAGTGGACTATCTATTGGTAATGGTTCTTTCTCAAACACATCCATCACTGCACGTGAAAGCCATTTGTTATCTAACGCCTTGACTACAGCATCGTCACTGATGACATCACCACGTCCCAAACTTAAAAAAACAGGTGAACTGTTCTTACAGTTCTCTAGAACATCATTGTTCAACAATCCTTGTGTTTCTTTTGTAGATGGTAAAATGGCGACCAAATAGTCAATTCCACTTGCCAAGAATTCTTCAAATTCATTCGGTGTTGAAGTAGAGTAGTACTTAGAAACGAATTCGTCTGGTTCTCCTTTGCTTCTCCGTAGTACACTTATCTTTATACCTAACGTATTTAAAGTTTGTGCGATATGTTTGCCAATGGAGCCGTAACCCATGATTCCAACGTGACAATCTGATAATAGTCTAGAAGTAAAATCACGACTCCATAGACCATCATTTGTGTTCTTTTTTAGTCTATCATAAGAACGCTCTGTTGTTAACATGGCCATCAGTATGTATTCACTCATACTCTTGGGAGTCATGAGGCCGGCGCGTCTGGTGTACTGTATTTTTGTGTATAACCGTGTTTTCACATCTTCAGAAACTGGTTCGAGATTTTTCATTGCAGCGTCTACTCCTGCTGCGGGAGAATGAACCCACTTGATTGTACTCGCATCTGAACTTAAGTACTCCCATACTTCAGTTTTTGTAGTTGGTGGATCGATAAATATAATTTCTAAGGGCGTCGTATCTCTGTACTTGTCTACTTGTTGCAATAGATCGTCAATAGATTTACAAACGATAAAATTGACATGAGTTCGGTTTGTTTTCTGTTCGTACTGCTGTAATTGTGGTAGAAGCACATCCATGTTAAACCACGTGGTCCATATGATGACGTTCATGTTGCTGTTGTTTGTTTTGTAACACTCTTGCAAACTATTTTACTCTGACAAACGACCGCACATTGATGGTGTAAGGAACTTGTTCGTCAAGGTCTAGCAATGGCTCATCATCGGCACCTCCCTCAAATGTCAAATATTTAGCAAATAGTTGTGGAATCCACTCATGCGAGCAGCTATCTGTTTCTGAGGTATCTGTTCGAGACGTGTCTGTTTCGCTGTACCTATCGTCACTCACATCAGAACTGGATGTAGTTGAATTCTGCTTTCGTTTGACATATTCTCGCCAACTCTGCTGTAACACAAACGCTGCTTTCGTTCTTTCCGAAGAAACGTATTTGTGATGATTTTCTTTTTCCATTAAATGCTCTTGGATAACTTCCGATTCGGTAAGAATCGAGCCTCTTTCTAGTTCATTTTTTTCTTTCTCATAAATGTCTTGTTCTTGTTGGTCTAATAGATTATCTATTTGTCGGCTATACGTTCGTCTGCCAGTGTATCCTCGCCAAACTCTTTGAATAATACTAGCCGCTCGCGTTTTACTACGAATATCCGATTTCTGCATGAATACTTGGTACGAGCGAGGAGTAGATGGAGTAACCTCTTTCGGCGATGCTGCTGAGTCCCCCATTAGCGCTTTTGCTGTATATGGGTCTAGCTCGCTCAACGTTTTGTATAATTTCTGATTCATCTGTCGTTTCCTATCTTCAAAATCGATTTGTACAAGTCGTGGACTTGGTGGGGACATTACCAGCTCTCCAGACATTTTTTTAGGAGGTGTGAATGCTTTGAATTGAGTTTCTTGTGTAGCTGAAACTCGTTCATTCTCTGTTCTTGTCAAGTTAAGTTTTAGGGCTGATTTTTGTGGTAATTCTTGCTCCAATTTCGGCTCTGGAATTACATTCGCCATGACTACTATTGGAGACATATTTGTTACTGGTTCTGGTTTAGCATAACCCTGCTTCACCTCTACTTTCCCTAGGTCGAGCCTAGGCATAAATATAGGACGCTTTTGTGGTGTACTCATTGTTCAAAACCTGTAGTCATCAAAGTTACAAAATTTACAATATGCTTCATTCTTCTTGTTTCATCAAGCCAACAAACATCCTTGTGATTTCTTTGATTCTTCCACTGGTTCAATTTTGGACTTATCGACTTTCCAAAGTGTCCAGCCAACTGCTGGCGCAATCGTTACTTGATCTTTCTTTACGGCATACAAATGTCCTGCAATAAACTCGGTATCATGTTGTACACCATTATCATCAACCACTACAGGACACGTCACATGTCCAGCAGGTATATCATTAGTATCAATAAGCAACCATTCACCTTTTATTTCTCCTTCCATGTCTTGCACCGTTTTTCGATCACCCATCCACTTACCAAGAGCCGTAAAGTGACAAAAAGATGTGATCCATCCTGATAAATATCGAGGACCGCTTCCTCCACCTTTTTGATGTGCAATACGATTCCAGAACAAGATATCTGGATTTCCTTGTGCGGCAGTTACAAATTGATCCAAAATGGGTAACAACATTTCTGACCACCTTGCCATGTATCTCTTTTTTGTATCATACTCGACAAGTCGCTCGGCTCGTTCTCTAATTTTTATCCAGTCTTCTACCTCTCCTAAGAGTGTAACACTTGGTAGATTACACAAAAGACTAAACTTGTACTCGAAATATTTTTTCATGGAAGCCATAAGGACTATGGCACCAACTAGTTTCTCGTTAAATGTTGTTGTAGAAAAATCTGGCATAATCCACTCTCGGACAGTTGGATCTTTGATGTTTTCTGCTATTTGACCTGTCATGTCCATACAAAGTTTTTCATAGTCGGCCGTGAAGAGATTTCCACCACCTAACACTACGAGTTGTTTTTTCCCTTGAAAATCGACCAATTTCGAACGTAAGGTCTCCGCGTTTGCGTTTATGTAAAACGAAAATTGAGTCATTATGGCGAGCCACACGTCGTCTGGTGATATAACTAAATTGTGGTGATTGTTGTACGCATTAAACGCGGCATGAACGAAAGAATTTCCAGCGAGCTTTACGTTATTTTCAGTCTCTTGTATGTTGGAGCGAATAAGAGTATGTGTTTTGTTTTCGACTATTTGGTGCTTATCATAGAGTATAGTTAACGCATCTCGTATAGTGAATGGTTGTACGTGCCGTATTGGTTCTGCTGCTGTGTCAGTAACTTTAAACGTGATAGGCATGGTTACGTTTGTAAAGAAAGTTGGAATTTGAAGATTGTATTTACATTGCATAAGTTTATTGGCTCTGTGGTGGTATTGGAAACCAACATCGCCACAAATCTTCATCCAAGAACAATCTCTTCTTCTCGCTTATAATTAAACACTTATCTGTAAATTGCTTTCGAATTAGTTTGTACTCTTTCTTTTCTGAAAACAATTCTTTCCACATGGCTTCAATATTGTCGTCGTAAAGTGAGTACAGTCTTCCGTACATTTTTCGTGTATTAACGAGAACAAATGGTTCTCTTTACGAAGCCCTCTGTTGTTGAAGAGTTTGTTGTCGTCTTGCTTGTGTCCATAGTTGTGCGACAGGACGATATTTTCTGATGCATGAATGCATTTTTTACATGCTGGACATACTGGACAGGAAGCGCTTGATGTGAGTTCGATTTGGAGCAAGCACTGCATGTACACCCCATCTCTACGTTTTGTATTTCGTTTGTTGATACTCTTGTACCTAATAGAATGCGTATCTGCAACAGCTTCCCATGAGAAGCCATCACAATATTCATTTAATATTCTGTTCACCAGTTCTGGTAGTTGCATGTTCAAGTGTTTGCTCCAGCGACCACTTCCCATAAAACAGTTTTAACGGTTTTCGTCATCAAGTTTGCTGACGATTATCGTTCAAAAAACGACGAAATCGTCATAACAAAACAACCTTTTATTGGACCTGTTGGTCTACAACACTAGTAGTCGTAGAACTCGTCGCCGTTTTCGTCAAAGAACTGCTTTTGACCAAAGTATGCGGCTTGTAGTTCAGGATCTACATAGCTGTAGTCTTCATCACCACTGTAGCCATCTTGTTCACCTTCTTGCTCTTGCGTTTGGAATTTGTTCTCGCATAGCTCCTTACGTCTGGTCAGCGTCTTTCGTGAGTTTGCCCATCTCATCATCTCGCTGCAAAAGGTGGTGTTCAAAATCAACTTTTCAGGGCTGGATGTACCCCATACGTCAAGCAAATATGGGTAGTGATACTCACAGAACCATACAAGCAGTACCTTGAACTCATTGGAGCCTGTTATAGAAAAGACAAACATTAAATCCAGTTCCATTTCCTTGAGTTTGTGTCGAACACTTAATTGAATTGCAGGCTAATGTTAAAACAAGTAATTGTTCACTTACATTGTCGACACCTGGCTTAGAAATATGAATCTTACTGTTCTTCACGACAAATACACCAGTAACCTTCCACCCGAATTTGTTATCATAGTACATCTTTTTGTACTCTGGAGTCCACAACTGCGTTTGTCGCAAATGAGCAGGTATAGCGAATAATCTGTCAAGTACCTGCACAGCCGTTGGTTCTTTGAGTAATCTTTGTAGTCGGCAATACATTGGTTCAAAGAGAATATTCATACCATCAACACGATCGGTGAGTAATCCAAGATTTGAAGTTAACATATCCAATAAACGATCTCTGGTATCTAAACATTGCTCGGCTGCAAGTAAGCGAGCTTCAATACTCATACCAGTAGTTCGTACTAATAGACTTAAAAAGTATGTTAAAATTATAAAATAAAATTACTATTTGTTGGAGTAGATGAAACTTCCAAGTCTGTTGGCGCTTCAATAAGTGTGCTGGCAGTTTGTACAGTCAATTCTAAAAAAGATATTAGTATGATCAACAAAAATGTACTGTTGTTTGATGTAGTTGTTTGCATAGTTGGTATAAGAGGCAATGGCTTTGTTGGTGGTACCATAGTATTTATGTTACACAAACTTGATGCCATGCGAATAAACAACAATGTTGGTTGCTTTTCATTATGTACTGGTCCTAATATATTAGAGAAATAAAATTGAACACACCTGGGGTTCATAAAATTTGAAATGTAGACTTCTTTTTTGGTGGCTGTTCTTCAATAGATGTTCTCAGCTCTTGTTCTAATTGCTTGGCTGATGACTTTGCAACGGTGTATTCACACATTGAATGATTGTCAGATGGTGTACTGATAACACTTTCATCTTCTTCTCGGCCGCATTTTTTGCTAGTTGACTTGCAAGATATTAACTTGTAGTTAAAATAGCTTTGTTGCATCTGTTCTACATCTGGAATGATTGCTCGTACTTTATCACGATTATTCTTACTTCTTTGTGCAAATTCTTCTAGTTATTTCTCAGTATCAGCTTTTAGATTATCAACTACTATTTTTAGCTGCTCTGCTTGCACTGTAGTAATTATCTTGGTTGGTAAATAAACTACACTATCTCTATTCTTAAAGTGAAAACAGCGAGTAGTTTCACCTAATGATGGCAAACGAGCTATGATCTTTTGAGGTAATAGTTTTACCTTAGTAGTTCTTACTGGACCAAGAAGTGTATAAGACATGTATACTTGAAACTCCTCAGAAGACAGGTATTGTGTTGTACCTGATAGTGCATTTGTTGCTATTCTGATTTCTTCTAATGTTGCACCAGTGTTTGGTTTTGGCTTTGATGTTCGCTTAGACATGAAATAGTTTCAATGGCAAGTTAACGTTGAAAATTTTAAGTTGATCAAACAATTAACCACTTAAAACAAAAATAATACTACAATGCAGTTAGAGCCAGTTTCAATTCATTGTGTACATCGTTTTCACTTATGTTTTATTGCTGAAAACAAACATGATTATTATCAATTTCCAATTCGCATGACAAATAGACAATACAAGTATACTACAAAATGTGTGTATGAAGAAGCAGTTGTAAAAAATCTGAATAGTTCTTGGGGAGGTGCTCGAAAAAAACACAAAGCTAAAACCAAAATGTGTATACCAGTTGCACCAAAAAGACAAATTGACCAAAATGTTGAAATGTTAGTAAACTCGAATAGTGATGAAGAGAATATTGATATAAATAGACGTTATGCAGAGAATAAAAATGTGTTGAACTGTACAGCTTGGTATCGTCATACCTTTAATAATGTTCATGCACACTATGACAAAGAATTTTGATTATATTTGCAAAATGATTCCAGTACCCTTCAATGGAGTACAAAGTACAACTGCAAAGTACTACAACAACCGATTTCTCATGTTCAAGGAATTTTATCGTTGGTTAGTTTGGCAAGTACACTTAAAATGACAATACTTATGCTGTTATTCTCATTCGTTGCATACAAAATGATTAGTAACATTAGTGAGGCCAAAGAAGCAGGACTTTTAAATTTAGTCTTGTTATTGCTAAGTGAACAATTACGACAGATTTGGCCAAACATTAATGCACGCAATACAAGTGGGACTAAATCAAACTTTTGGGATTATGTTTCACTACCACAATGTTATTGTTAACTGTTACAAACTAGTTTTAGTGAAAAAGAGAGTGTAAACTTTACTATGTTTGACGTTGGCGAAGTTCTTAAGTTACAGCTATGAGACCCACAATATTGTAAAGCAATTCAAAAAGGATTAAAAATCAAAGAAAGTTGTGAGAATAAGAACAAATTACCAAAAGATCGAGTGTATCGTGAATATTCAGACGGAGATGTCACACAAACGTTGATGGAAAGTGGACTTTTGAAATGGAGTCATATATTTTCATTTTCTCTTTTTATTGACGGAATAAAATTGTTTTGAACTTCAAAAACTGGATTAACAGGTGCATATTTAGTGAATACGCTACTTCCACTCTCTGAACAATACAAGTGCTTGAATATAATTGTAGTTGCGTTAATGTCGTCAGATATTGATATGCCATACATAGAGTTCATTGATCGTGTCGTAACAAATATTCGAACATCACTAGAGTTGAATGGTATTTTGATTAATCTATGTGATGATAAGTCGTTCAAAATTGGTGGTCTGGTTACATCATTCATTTTGAACATCAAAGAACGTGACAAAGTGTTATGTATGAATGCTGGGTATTATCGTTGCCCTCATTGCTATATTTATGGGACACCATTCAAAAAGTGTTTGAAGTTTCCACCATCAACCCTTACAGACGTATACGCTCGTATGAATACTAGTTTTCGAGTTGATGTTACAATTGCTGAAGATGAATATGGGCGACCAATGCGTGGTTTGTGTGGGAAAAGTCCTCTCTTAAAACTTGACTATTTTGATCCAACAAGAATGGTACCAGTAGAAGTAATGCACACCTTTGATTTAGGCATTGTACCCTATTACATGCGTGCGTGGATGGGAAAACTTGCCAGTTTACAAGACGGGCCAAAACCAGAGTGGGTCTTATCGACAGACCAACAAAAAACGTTGCAAGAGCGTATTCGTAATGTACAGTTACCACATGGCTTTACACGCAAATTAGATTTGAATGATTTTGAATCATGGAAAGCAGACAGTATGTTTTTTTTAGAATTTTAACAATAATAGGTTATCGTGTTTTCTGTTTGAATGTTTCCAAGGAGGTGTTACAAGATTTGTTACACGAGGACTATTTACTGCATTGGAGACTATTCACACGCGCGTATCGCCTTCTTATTCAAGAAGAGGTCACTGGTAGAGAAATCGACTATGCAGAACTTTTATTGAAACTCTTTTACGACAATGTGGAGACTTTGTATGGAGGTGAACTTTGCACCATTAAAGTTCATCAACTAATCCATGCCGCTGATGTTGTTCGCAATTTTGGACCATTACCGAATGTCAGCTCAAGATATTAATGGCAAAATAGTTGATCGCAACCAGGCAAAGAAGCTTCCAATTGAGCAACTACATATGAAGGTACATCAAACGTTCTTTTTGCCAACAATTTTATATTCACTCCGCGATACCACAGGTGCGTTTATTGATGAACATCATCCATTTGTGGAGTATTTGAAATCGAAAATAGGATACACGGCTACTGCCTCACAAGATCTACCAATGTTTTGGAAATATATGACACCACAGTTAGCGCCACATTACGCTTACCGAGCACAAGATTTGACAATCAGCGAAATTAAGGATCGTCGTGTATGGGAGCTTTTGAAAACTAATAACATTGATGTTTTTGAGGCATCATTTTTTGAGTGCTTCTTCATCAAGAAATTAGAGTTTCAAATTTCACGAAGGTGCAAGTTTACTCACAACTCTAGTTGGGTTCAGTTCAAATACAATGACCGAATGTATTGCGGAAAGTTACGAGAGGCGTTCCATGTGGGAGAAAACTTTAAAGTTGTTGTCGAAACAGCAATGGTTGAGTTTATGAGTCATTGCTTACAATTTGAACATAACATTGAAACAATGCTTATACTAGCTGACATTTCCAGTATCATTGATCAGTGTGTCTACGTTAGTACTGAGAAAACATACTCACTGTTTCCGTTACATTCAGAATGCTTTGAAGTTCCCACAATATTTACTATGGTGGATACCATGGAGGATATTCAAGAGACATACACCAATGATGAGTGGGAGACACTTCAAACCACACACAAATATCGACACGTGTATTCCAAAGAATAAATCATGTGTATTGTTACTTGAAACAGCCGTTAACTGTCAATTCTACTGGTAGAAATGCTGTTAAGCCGTTGCAACGTTTTTCCAAGCGAACCTTCATATGAGGAGCTCTGTATGCAATTTTGAGTATAATGGACTACTATTAGCGACTTATGGAGCGTCCCAAGTCGACACCAACAAGACGCTGCTCACGACAATAGTATTTAAGTGTTGTTAGGTTGAACCAAACACTGCTTGTGTAGAGTAGTGAACAGTAACTGTTCAACAGTATGAACACAAGGCAGGTAAAGTCAATGCCAACTTCACCTACTTTCAATACGTACTCATCGAACGGCGCTCACTAAAATCGACAACCGATTGGTGGCAGCAGACATGAAGTCGCGTTCGATGTGGAAATATCAAGTACGGCAGGGATCTAACATCGTGCGGTACACCAGTTGTCTTTGATTGGTAAATGTACATTAATCGCGTAGTCGTCTTTGGCTCGATGAAAAGAACTGTTGCATGCAACAATTACACTTGGATTTGCTCACTGTAGGAGGACCACTGGTCCAAGCCTACGATACTAGTAGAACACTCAGCTGAATATCTTTGGAAACCTCTCGAACAATCACGTGACGTGTGACCGTTGTCTTAGAAGTGTAAATGTCAGGCAACTCGTGCATTGTAAATTTTCGCAACGATTATCGTCATGTTAGCGAACAAAATCGTCACGTAGCGTCGATTTTGGTCTCTTCATGCAACTTTTTGGTTTATCAAACTATCAACTATCGTCAATTTTATTTTTTGGGTTGTAACTGGGCAACCAGCACTTTAGAAAAACATGAACAAACCTGATGACGTATTGCGAGAAGTGCAACTTCGAACACAGAGGTATTCGCAAACAACAATGGCGCTTCTTGCACCAACGTTCGGACCACTTGGATTAAGTCCTAAAAAAGTTAAAGACACAGTAGAAAAAGAAATACCTGCTCTATGTATAAGACATATGCTCAAAATCACAGTCAAAAAAGATAAATCGTTTATTATGCAGCAGCAATCACCTACAAGTTTCAAGATAAAGCAACATTTACTTCCTGCTTGTGACAAAAACACGTATGGGTACGAAAAGAGGCATCGCGGTCATTATTCGCAAATAGTAGTGGAATACAATGGATCTACTGGGTTGCATCAGGTTGTACAAATTGCAAGAGAAAATTATTTGGAAAAACGGTCAAAAGCGTCAAGTCTCACTGCAGCAGTGATGGAGGTACTTGGAACGTGTGTTTCCATGCAATGTAAAGTTAATGGAAAAGATCCTAGGGTTGTACAAAACCAAATAGCTGATGCTGAGATTATTGTAGAAGACTATCTAGATGAAGAGCTATATAAACCAAGCGTTCGAGTTTCTTTGTAAATTCTAGTCAACTTATTCAAAACGCAATCTGAAGTGCAACAGAACATGTCACAAACTGAAGTATGTGTCAAGTTCCCACTCAGTAGATTCTCGGTATGTTCCAGAATCTGAATAACAACAATAGGTACCAAACATGGGTAGTATAATGCCAAAAGTTGGTCCCCGTGGCGTCAGTGGAAGGACCATTAAAACAAGGATAGAAGAAACAATATCAGAAACTCCAAATAGAGTGATGATTGAATGCAAAATAACAACTACAACACGTCAATTCGAACTGTGCGAGGTAGAAACGACATCTTCGAAAATTTTAAAATACTTGGAACCTTCTATCGACAGGTCTGTATACAACAGTGAACGAGAACCGATAAAACACGTAATGACTCGAAAATTCAACAAGCTACCTCCGTTTATAGCACATAGTGGTTCTCTATCGCTTTCTATTGTAGTTAATCTCGCTCGCGATAATTTACAGCAGAACAAATCAAAAGCAAAGTCACTTACAGCAGCGGTGATGGAGGTATTAGGAACATGTTTGTCCGTAGGCTGTAAAGTGAATGGAAAAGATCCACGTACTGTACAAACACAGATAAGAGAAGGAGAACTGGTGGTTGAAGATTATCTAGATGAAACACTATACAATAAACGAAAACCGTAGTTCTTGTAAGCCCTCCTGTCAATCATGATCAACTGGTTACTTCAGACGTACTTGCCAACTGAGCAACAGAACACTAACACAATGAACTGGTGGTTAATTAATATCGACAACGCCTGTGGTAAGAGCGACCTGTCAGGAATTACAAAAGTTTTATCAAATCCACCAGACAGAGAAAAAAGAACTTACCAGTTTGCCACAAAACTAGAAGAAAAATTTGTTGACATAGAAAACGGCACTGTAGAATGCGAAGAGAGTGACAAGCGCAAGCTATTAGCAAAAATAGCAGATTTGTTGGTAGAACATAGGCAAGGCGCTTACAGTAACGATTTACAGAGGTCAAACAAAGCTCTTATACCTGTTAGTGCATATATGATCGACCATCGAAACGAGATATACGACATATTCTCTATAAAAACAATCAAAGCCATGAACACGATATTTATCAGGATGGCCGCAAACGACTACGAACTATATCCAGAAGGCATGCGTTACGTTCGCGTATTTGCCGACGAGCATATGATAAAAAACATTCGCCTCGAGTGCGTCCTACTTGTTTGCACAAACAATATGAAACATCCAGAAGATTTAGAAAAGTTTGAGCACTCATGTAGAACGATACAATATCTAGCCGATAAGCATTTACTAACAGCCGATGACAAAATCGAGGAAGAAGTTGTCGGTATTACTAACAAAATGATCTCAAAAGTTTGTCTATCGGCAATCACAAACAGAGAAGAACGAGTAGATTTCTCATCATTGTTAGAATATCCCGTTAACATTATCAGAGTTTTATGTTTCAAGAATCCTAAATTTAGAGACAATTTGGGCATTAAAATTGGCTTATTTGTCAAATCGATTCGAACAGCCAAGAAAGATTCGATCATTTTAAAGTGTTTAAAAGTTTTGGAAGTATTATCAGCCGTAGAAGTTACAAGAGCAGTTTGCATTGAACAAAAAGATATGATCCGAGTTTTTGGGTGAGATTTCGAACGACTATGATAGGAGCAGACAAGTAAGAAGTGTTGCGACAAAAATGAAAACAAAATTGAGCAAATACCAATTGGATTTATCCAATCCGAAACTGGAAACGTTTAGTGACGTAATACTGTATGTACATTATTAAAGCTATGTTACTTGATTTTTAATCTTTTTTCTTATGGTGTTGTTAACAATAAAAAAATAATTTTCAAATTCGCTATCCTCGGCGTAGAGTACATACTCAGAAATGAACCCCCAAAACTCTTGAAGAAACTCAGATTTGTTGCCTCCCAAGTAATCTAATCCCAAATGAACAGCTGTTTTCCATAGCGTGTCTGCTGCATCTTCTTCGTCTTCTCCAAACGACAATACAGTTTCTTTGTCAGCTAAATCGTACAATTTTACCAATGGACTTGCAAAAAATTGTTCATTTGGTATTTTACAGGGAATAGGATCTGTATTCATAAATTGGGAAGCATTGATGTCCACTCGAGCCGACTTACCATTTATTGGGGAGCGTAAAAGTACACTAGCTAAATAATCATGGTGTATGCGATGGTAGCCATCGTAAGATGGTGCCAATGTTATATGCTGTTCCCATTTTATTGTTTGATTCATAAATTCTCCTACTTTGCCGTAGAACGGTCCGGGCTCTATTGTTTCTGACAAATGGCTTTTAGATGACATGCCTCCTGTCTGGAAGTAGTACACATTGTCGATTGTGTGGGCATCTATCGAGTACATGACCGTAGAAATTTCTTGAAATCGCTCGTTTAGTGTCTTAAAGGTCTCTTTAAATTCTTTTATATCGTTTTGTTTCGAAATAGCCAAAGTTTCGTGTAGAGATTTTTTCCAAAAGGATGTTAGCTCGATCATTTGTCGGATTTTGTGTTGATGTGCATATGCTGGAACCTTCATATCGAACTTGTGGTAGTAGAGTTTGTGAAAGTCGTACAAATGGTAACTCGTCACGATATCGATGCTAGGGCACTGATATGATAATAAGATTTTCCACAGTAGGTTTGAATTCGTACACGAACGCTTGTCTAGCTCCGGTACACCAGATGTGATCTCTAATGCCGCCCATCGTGTTTGCAAACAATCTCTAAAATATTGACAGACAAATGGAATAGAAAAGTGCAAATCCACTGCGACTACATATTCGAAAACATGTAGTAAAGTATCATGTGGTAAGCCTGTCACCAACGTAGAGTCAAAATGTCTTCGTTTCATCAAAAAAGTCGGTAAACCAGAAAGCCAAACAAACATGATGATTACATTCGTGGGAGTCTCGGCGGTGACTCTAGTAATCGTTACAAGTGCATACATGTACGTTATGTTGCGAAAACCGACTCCAAAATCTACAACTACGCCGCTAACCAAACGAGAAAAAGTTATGCTCGAACTATTAAAAACAGAACGATCTTACGTGAAAGGATTACGACACTTACGGACCTACTTTATCGTTCCACTCAAATTACAAACACCAGAAGGTGTCGAAGAACGCCAACAACAGTGCATAAAACAATATACACTTGCAAAAGCCAAGTACAACAACATGAACTCATTTTTGCGTATCTTTTCGAACGTAAGCGAACCACAACTAGAAATCGTACCAGAACCGACAGAAACGCTATTATCGGCACAACAAATCAAAGAATTTTTCGAACCCATACAAGTCATCATTGGCGTCAACGAACTCTTTTTGCACGATTTGGAAGAAATCTTTACCGCACCCTCCACGATCCCACTCGCTCATCGTTGGTGGTATTGGGTTCCAAATCCAAATCGTTTCTACAAGGAAGATTTACTAGCAAAACTATTATTATCATTCTCACACGCGTTTAAATTATATAGTAGTTTTATCGGAAAACATACGCGTATCATGGCCAATTTAAAGTTAGAAAAACAAAAAGAATCGATAAAAGAGTTTTTTATTCAACAATCCAAGTTGATACAAGCAGAAAATAAAAATCAAACAGAGGCCCACCAAATTGATGATTTCATGATTGGACCCATACAGCGCGTATGTAGGTACAAAATGTTGATTGATGAAATTATAAAAAGTATGAAAGATGAAAAAACGACGGATAGTCGTGACGCTGCAACAATAAAGAAAATGCAACAAGCGTCAGTCGAGTTGGGCGAAATTGCCCATTATTGTAACCAAAAGACGCATGAAATGGAAAATTTGGAACGCGTGGTTGTGATCTCTAAAAATTTAAAATTGCCAGAGCTGATCGAACCACATCGAATTTTGGTAAAAGAAAATAAGAAACCACTAAAATGTGTATTACCAGCGCAAGAAAGCGAAAAAGGGTACTGGAACAGTATTACGAGTATTATTTCTGGTACAAAACCAGTAGATTGTTATTTTTACTTGTTTAATGATATGATGGTGTTAGAAAGAAAATTAGATGCACGAGAGTCAATGGTTGATCCACTGTTATTGAAATTGTATTTTGATATTCCAACGATTCGAGTTGTGTCGAAAGAAATGGTGAATTCACCTGCGTCCCCGTCGACGCTGCGAACAAAATCGGCGACGAAACATGCGTTTACGATATTTAAGGATGAAATTGAACGAGTGACGATCATTTGTGATGATGAGCAACAGCAGAGAGATTGGATTCATAAATTGAATAATTTGTAGATCAACTCTTCTTTTGTTATTTACTATTAGTCTTATAAAATTTATTTTCTCTGCTACCCAATTAAATATTTTATAAAACTAGTGCGAGCATATTCTTCCTTGTTGTAAAAGATGCACAAATGGAAGAACCAGAACCCAGCCATACCCCTTGCAACAGCTCTCGAACTCAACTACTATCGTGAAACAAAACAATACGAAGCAGTATACCAAATCAACTCTAAAATCGCTCACGATTCGCCCAATGATTTTCTCGCACAATATCACTTGGCTATTGCGTGCACAAACTCACAACGATACGAAATCGCAGTCTCAGAATACGATAAACTACTCACGATGGACAAATCAAAAGTTGGACCAGATTATCGAATCTTTGACGTCTATGTGTACAGAGGAGTCGCATATGCACAACACAAAAAATTCGAAGAAGCGATATCGTCACTTAATAGTGCTCACGCGTTCATAGAAAAAGAGAACGTCAACAATGAAAGTCTTGCTTTTTATTACTCACAAATACGCGATGTTTATTTGTGTTTGCACAATTTTGAACAAGCTCTCGAAGCAGCAAATAAAGCGATCGAGTGTAACGGTACAGTACCAGATTATTTCAACCAAAAAGCAAGTATATTATATCATTTAAATCGATACCAAGAAAGTGTCGAGTGCGTGTCAACTGCAATTGATATGGACCCAAATAACGCCGACAACGCAATTTATTACGCAAACAGAGGAAGTTTGTACAGAGAAATAGATAACAATTTGGCATTAGAAGATTTTGAAAAGTCATTACAATTAAGTCCTATCGCAGAGACGTACTGTAGAAAGGGAATGGCACTGTATACTATGGATCGATACCAAGAAGCGTTAGATACCATTTCAGTCTCAATAGAGTTGGATCCAACAAATGGTGATGCGCACTGTTGTAAAGCCGACTGTTTGGATCGATTAGGAAAACATGAAGAAGCGTTGATCAATTTTGACAAAGCTATATCCATCGATTCAACTAATTCTACATTTCATAATAACAAAGGATATACGTTGAACAATATGGAACGTTATGACGAAGCGATCGCCGAGTTTGACTTGTCAATCGAGTATGGACCAAAAGTGGCAAATAGTTACTGTCATAAAGGATACGCATACGTGAAACAAGGGAAATATAAAGAAGCCATGTTGTTGTATGATAAAGCGTTAGAATTGAAACCGGAATACACTCGTGCTATTGAAAGAAGAGAAGCACTTTTAAAAATAATAAATTTACAATAATTTATACTTTAATATTCAAGTCGTAGATGAGTGGTAAAAGCAGGAACGAAAGTATAGATGTGAGTGTTATACCTATAATATTGAGAAAAAGTCCTGCACTCATCATTTCTGTGAGTTTCATGTTTCCCGATTGCTTGAAAGCGATCATGTTTGGACCTGTGGAAATGGGGAACATGAATGCGTAACTTGAACAAATTGTTGCTGGAATTAGTAGCAATAGTGGATGAACTTGTAGCGCTATCGAAAGAGAAGCCAAGATTGGCAAAAAGATGGAAATTGTGGCCATGTTACTGCAAAACTCGGTGACAAATGTTACAACAGTAGAAACAGCAAAGATAACAATCAATAGAGGCGCTCCTCTAAAGATAATCAACTTGTTGGCAATCAGCTATTACGTTAGTTATTTTTCGGAAAAGTGTACCTGAGTAAGCGTAGACGCTTGGAAACCATTCGATAATGCAAATCCACCACCAAAGATGAGAATAATATCCCATGGGAACTTTGTCATTGCACTCCAGCTCATAATTGAATCTGCTTTTTCGGTCGTTGTAGGCGCTTGATTTTTCGATGGAATTAAGAACAAAAAGATACTCACGAGAATAGCCACCGTTCCGTCATCGATATATTTTGGTTTGAATATAGGGATAAGTTGCCAGAATTGTCTCGTCATCCACAATACGACGAGTATTGCGAACAAGACAATGATGACAATTTCTTCATACAAAATAGGACCCATTTTGGCATACTCGTCTTGGAAGATGGACATACCCAAATCAACAGGTGGCGCGTCTACAGGAACTGGTTCATGTGGCTGCGAATCATCACTCGAGTGCGCATCGCGTTCATCATCAATATGATCTTGATGGGAAGTGTCAACACTCAACAAATGATTCTGATTGTTGACGTACTCGCG
>JAESGV010000454.1_pt1 | contig 18248 bp, 15 predicted proteins | sample 9269781 | NCBI WGS metagenome assembly JAESGV01 (sample SAMN15741586, study PRJNA653496) | algae metagenome | isolation source: Tildeniella torsiva UHER 1998/13D and co-occurring heterotrophs from... | place: Slovakia: Slovak Paradise National Park, Hrabusice, Kosice Region | collected 2000-01-01 | reverse complement strand
TAAACGTATTTTCGTCCAAGGAAACAGAAATATGAACGTTGTCATTGTATGGATGGTCTTCTACGTGCTCGATTGCATCCGTGTTAAAGTTGGACTGTTGTTCATTCGAAATCAAAGAGCTAGTATATTGATTCGACAGCGTGTTATGTCGTACTCGTAAATCGCTCATGCAAAACTTTTGTAAGAATGTTGAAAATCTTAAAATTTACTCAAAAAGAGTTATTCGTAGATCCATGAGTTGCTGACTGGAGTCCATGAAACCAATTCGTTTTCACCGAACCAGAGGGCGATTTCCTTGTTGGCTGATTCAACAGAGTCAGAACCGTGAATGATGTTGCGTCCAACGTCGACGGCCAAGTCACCACGGATGGTTCCTGGTTCTGAACCGAGTGGGTTAGTGGCGCCAATGAACTTGCGTGCCATGGCAACAACTCCCTTTCCTTCCCAGACCATACTATTCATTGTTAATATTTCACTCAAAGCACTTACGCTACGACTGGTCCAGAGGTAATGAAGTCTACCAAACCCTTGTAGAATCCCTTACCCTTGTGTTCACCATAATGTTGCTCGGCGATTTCAACGGTTGGCTTGACGAGTTTCATGCCAACTAATTTGTATCCCTTGCGTTCGAAACGGCCAATAATCTCTCCAACGAGGTTTCTTTGGACGGCGTCTGGTTTGAGTGCCTACAACGGTGAGTAAAAACTATGGTGGGACATACGATGAAGGTTCTCTCTGAGCTCATTTTGTGTGAATTGAAAATCAACAAAGTTGATTGGGCTACTATTACAACATAAAATGGTAGCGTTAAATTTGCTCTTGGCAATTTATACGCTGATCACACCAGTATGCTGAACCAGTAGTTTAAAGAAGTATATATGCTAGATTTTATTAGTAGTCAGGTTTAATTGGACCGTCTTAATTGCTCCATGAAGGAGATATACTAGCCTTGATGACCGAGCAGTAATATGTGGGGTCATCATCGGCGTGGGTACGAATCAACTAGTCGGCAGGTACATTTCGATTCAACAGATCATTGACTTCGGTCTTTGTGATAGTGTTCGCTTCTGTTGATGAACAATGTAGCTACGAATGATATATTAGTACCTGTTCTGCGCGGTCATAACGATTGCCGTGTAGCATCTCCAATAATGAGTAAATTTTTACCTATTAGTATTATATATTCATGTATCATAAAACCAAGCTAAGTAAATTTATGGACTGTTGTTCTTGATTCTTTTGGTGTTTGAATATCAAATTGTGGCAAATCTTGTTTGTTTTTTTTTGTTTGTGGTTGACACCAGTTACAAAATCTCGTTGAACAACCACTTCAGGCTTTCCTCCCATTCTACAGCCTCCATAAGCTCGACGCCGGTTGTGAAGGGATCAGCGAGCTTTACAATATATTCGCGTTATATTTCGAACCATGGACACAACTCTTAGCCCAACACCTACGCCGACACTCTCTAACGCTTTTACTTTCCCTCATAACGACACCACACAGGAGCCACTGACACCATCATCTAACAGAAATCTTGCTGGCGTTGTTTATGCTAAACTCGTTTTACTATCTACAAACACTGCGGGACTACCACAAGAAGTGGAAATTAAAACCCAACGATTTAGAATAGGAAGAGATAGACACCAGGCCGACATGTAACTTTATATTTTATATTGACTGTTAAATAGGCATTTGGAACCAGACCACTACGAACGAATGATTTCTCGCGTACATTGTACTATAATTGTCACTGAGAGCCTACATGACGGAAAATATCACTTTCGAATAGTAGATAATAAGAGTGTTAATGGCACCTTTGTAAATGCAACTCGAATAGACAACTGCGAACTAAAGTACGCCTTTTAAATTATTTTTAACAAATAGTGATGGCGATTATATCGTGTTTACAGGAGGATGTTCGATACCTGTCGGAAAAACTGTAAATCCATATAACAACGGCGGAAAACAAATAACTTCGAGCGAAAAGAACGATATATCGAACATGCCACTCACAGAAGTACAGGAATTACTGCTTGAAAAGTTAAGCAACTCGTTTATATATCGATTTGTTATCGTGAACGATCAAATACAGTTACATGACGAAGATACATCAATGCAGGGTAATAGTCCAACCAATATGAACGGTAGCTTCCATGCAAAACGAAAGTTTGAAGATATTAGCCAGAGACAGTCGTTTGTTCCAACGCAACCAGTAGATATGCCAGATGCGAAACGAATAAGAATATCGCAGGAGGAAGAACTAAAATCGCAAATAGAAGTACTTCAAGCCAAAATAGAGGAGAATCAATCTACCTTTATAGAACAACAAAAAACACTAGAGACGCAATTAAGTGAACTACAAATCAAATTCGAACAAGAGCAGTCGCAACATGAAGCCATTGTCAAAGAGTTGCAGTCACAGTTGGAAGCACAGAAACAAGCAGTACGAGATACACCAAGAAATTCCTTTCCCATAGAAGATATCGAAAAAGAATTTACTTGCGCGATCTGTCACGAATTGATCGTCAATGCAGCAACGTTACAGTGCAGTCATACTTTCTGCAAACCATGTCTTGCAGAGTGGATGAAACAGAAAAAGGTTTGCCCTATCTGTCGAAAGAGATTAACCAAACCTCCAACAAGAAATTTGACAATGGAAAACGTACTTGATAAATTAGTCAAGAATCTATCACAAGAAGATCAAGAAACAAGAGAAAACAGACGAAAAGAGATCATAGACCAAGAAGAACGCGCAAGCCAAAAACTCAAAGAGTTAGTCGAAAGCGCTCGAGGAAGAGGTGTCAAATTTTTAAATGTTCAAGATATTTGGTCAAACGACGAACGTCGAGTATTCAAAACTGGTGTTTCCAAGCATGAAGGCCGAGCAAGGTTGATGTATTGTGAGCTGACAGGATTTAATGCAGAATGGATCAAACGAGCCAATACACAGCTCATAGTTAGGGCATGTCAAAACTTGGAGATTGAAATACCCAAGACAAAAACAGAAAGTACAAATGGTGGAACAGCATCGTTCTTTTTGGACTACGAGTTAGCACGAGAGAAGCTACTAGATTTTCTAGACGGTGATGTAATTTTGTCTTTCAACTAAAAAATGTTGTCTTGTCACTATTTGTTTCAAAAAAGTACAATTCTTTGGTTTACTGATTGGGAAATTATTTGCATCTCTTACAACTTATTTATAAAACACATGAAGCCAACAACAATCGTTGCACTTCTACTAGCGCTACTATGCGTGCTAGTAAAGTCAGAAGATGGCGTTAACCCAGAAGATGTAAAGATATTTGGTATCCAAGAAGTATTTTATTCTGAAAGGTTGCTAACGTTTAGGATCTATTAATTAAAGGTGGCATCGTTGCAAACGCTGACCGCACATGGAAAGCAGACGTACTTGTAAGAAATGGAAAGATCGCAAAAGTAGGAGAGGATCTAACTGACGCTAACGCACGATACATTAATGCAACTGGTAGATACGTAATGCCAGGTGGTATCGATCCACATGTTCACTTTGAACTGCCTTTCATGAGCACTGTATCAAAAGACGACTTTTATGATGGTACTCAAGCAGCCGTTGCAGGAGGTACGACCATGGTCATGGACTTTGCTATTCCTCCACGCAGAGACATGTCGCACGTTGAGATTTTCGATCAATACAAAAAACTTGGTGAAGATAAAGCAGTATGCGATTTTGGACTTCACGTTGGAATTGTCAACGTCGAATTTGACGGCGATCGCGAACGTATCGTACGCGAGATGGCAGAAATAGTCAAGAAGGGAGTTAACTCGTTCAAATTCTTCATGGCATACAAGGGTGTCTTCCAATTGAACGACTACGAGCTATTACGTGGATTCTCATTGGCACGCGAGTTGGGAGCAGTAAGCATGGTCCACGCAGAGAATGGTGATTTGGTTCAGTTAGGCCAACGTCAAGTTTTGGAACATGGTATTCACGGACCAGAAGGACACAGTTTCTCAAGACCACCAGAAGTTGAAGCAGAAGCAGTTAGACGCGCAGCAACGCTTGCAGATCAAGCACACGCTCCATTGTACGTTGTACACGTCATGTCAGAAGCAGCCATGCTAGAAATTAATCGTGCCAAGTTGAATGGTTACAGAATTATCGGAGAAACAGTTGCCGCTGCCTTATCGTTGAACGAAACTGCACTCTTTGACAAGGAATGGGATAGAGCCGCAAGATACGTCATGTCACCACCTATTCGCTCTACTGAAGATCAATTCGCATTGGTCAACGGATTGAAGAACAAAGTGCTCGATTTGGTCGGTACCGATCATTGTACATTTGACATGTCACAAAAGAGAATGGGCGTAGACGATTTCACCAAGATTCCAAACGGTGTAAATGGTGTAGAAGAGAGAATGATGGTTCTTTGGGATAGACTTGTAAGAACTGGAAAACTCACTCCATCTGACTATGTACGTGTAACATCTACTGAAGCCGCTCAAATTTTTAACATTTACCCACAAAAGGGAGTGATTCAAGAAGGCAGTGACGCCGATATCATCTTGTTGAATCCAACTGGAAAGAGAGTTATTGATCACAAGACTCAACACAGTCAAATTGACTACAATGTCTACGACGATTGGGTATTCTTTGGTGATGTTGAGACTACTATTTCAAATGGAAGAGTAGTTTGGCACAACGGTACTCTGTATACTACCAAGGGAAGTGGTCGCTTTGTTAACACCCCACCATTCGGTAAAATGTTCCACGGACTAGAAAGTGAAGTTTTCCACTCTGATGCTTATATTGCTGGAAACGAAAAGAGTAAGAAGGGAGTTAACAGACGCGGAAGCTGGTAAATTTTGCACTTTAAAGTTTAATTTTATACATTTTACCAATTTCCATCTATTACGTGGTTATTGTTGAACGAGATGACTTGGTTTCCAGATATTAGCACAGTGCTATCATCTTGTTGTGGAGTTATAAACTTTTCTTGGTCAATCTCCTTGATAGATTTAACGTTAGACAAAATATCACTTTTTTTAACAGCTGGTACATGCTCATCATACAAATTATACCATGGATATCCATGCTCTGAGTAAGTCTGTGCAGAAATAGTAGACTCTGGCGCTGGTACTCCTGTAATCTTTGTAAATGTTGCGCTATCGACCAAGTGAATGAATACACGACCAAAATTGGTTTGATCCCAACAATCGATACCATATGGATCGGCATAAATAGATTGCTTCATTCTGCCACCTGCTCCTAGACCCATTTCACTGGATTCCTCTTCGCATTCTTCGTCTTCATCTTCACAACAATCCGAGTAACAGTCCATAGAATAATCTGGTTCTGGTATAACAATCGCACCTGGTTTTGAGTCAAAGACAATCATTTGAATTCCACCGACGTCTTCTTTACCAGTAAGTTGTGCCTCTACAGTATAACCTTTACCAAGTGGCATGGCAACGAATTGTTTGATGCATCCGTCACCGGCATTGAACCCATCTAACCATGGTTGGTTTGGAATTACGCAGTAGTCTTGGTTGTCTATGTCTGTTGATTGTACCATCTCTTGACTCCATTCTTTACCACTGATGGCGTTAATTTTTCCTGCAGCGAGTTTTAGTGCTTTTGGAGAATTATGTGGACATGAGAAGCTTAACCACATGGCTTCGCGTTGCATGATTGGTACGAAGACACCCATGGCTTGAAGCCATTTTTGAGGAACAGTGCGTGCGTAGTCTTGCACTCTATAAACAGGGAACGAACCGAGTGAGGGTGGTAGTGGGTATACTTTGCCATCATCTGGAATGCGAAGAGTACGGTGTAATGTTATGGATACATTGTCGCCGAACTGAATCGAGTTTGAGTTTACAGTAATCGTACTTAGGCTGGTCATTGTTTTCTTGATATTTTATGACGTCTCACAGCACTTTGTTTGCGTTTTTGTGTTGGCTTTGGTCAACTACTAATGTTCCAAGGAAGAAACAGCCCAAAACATACAGTTTGGAACGCTGAATTGGAAACAAGAGTTACAATATTCCTCTTAAAACGTGTTGTCTCAGAATTTAATGAATAACAAAAATGCTAACACAGTGTACGTCAATAGTGAAACTTGAAGAGATCTAGCTGAGCTTAAACTGGGTTGCTTTGTAGTAGCAGGTGACACAACAGCCAGAGAAACACTTGTAGCTGACTTGCTTACTTCAACAGGCACGTTTGGTGTCAGCACGTTCATAGTGAAGGTTATCGCTTTGCCACCTATAACAATTTGTCTACCTCGACGTGCGATAAACAATTTTGAAACATCAACAGGTAGACTACCTACTTTTAGCACATCTACTGTTACTCTACCAACAACAACCTGGTCGTTATCTACTGCAAGAATTTCGATCGTTACAGGTGCACCTAAACTAACGACTTCAAACGTTAGAGTTACGACTGATACTATGCTAGTGCTAGCAATGGTATACTGTGGCGGAACAACTACAATTTGACTCTTTGTCTTACCATCTGCGGTGGCGTACAATACTGTGGTATCAGTTGAATTCGTTTTAGGAATGATATTCGCATCTCCTGTGATGGTAGTAGACACTGCAACTTTAAGTGTAACAACAACAGGTTCCGATGTTGGACCACTTATAGTAGGTACAGGTGCTCTGGTCGTTACTGAAGGTGCCATAGTCGGTCCTACTGTGGTAATAGGAAGTGACGAAGGGGTGGGCGCAGGTGATGATGTAGTGGTTGTACTTGCTATTGGTGCACTAGTTGTAGGTGCGTTGCTTGATGTGGGAGCAATTGTACTGGATGGTGCTACGGAAGTAGTTACAGGAGGCGCTGTAGTGGTGACTTCTGATGGTGCAGCAGTAGTTGGTTCTACTGTGGTTGTTGGATTAGTGGTAGTTGGTGATGATGTGGTACTTGGTACAGCTGTTGTGGTAAAAGTAGTTGTAGTGGTTGGAACTGTTGTTGGTGTGGCTGTTATGCTTGAGGTTGGTGCTGTTGTTGTAGTAGTTGGTTCTGGTGTTGTTGTAAGAGTAGCAGTTGTAGTTGGTTCTGTAGAAGTAGTTGCTGGACTAGGAGTGGTTGGAGCAACTGTAGTGGGTGCTAGTGTAGTCGTTGGAGATGATGATGTGGTTGTAGGTGTTGATGTGGTTGTTGCATCACTAGCCGTAGTAGTTGGCGTATTAGTAGGAGCGGGGGTAGTGGTAGTGGTAAATGGTGTTGCTGTGGTTGCAGGTGTCGATGTTGTAGTTGCTTCACTGGTCGATGTTGTTGGTGTGACGGTAGTAGGAGCGGGGGTAGTAGTTGGTGCTGTTGTGGTACTCGGCTCGCTAGTATTTGGCGCATAGGTAGTTGTTGGAACAGCAGTTGTAGTAGTTGGTGTCGCAGTCGTTGTATGTTCAATAGTAGTAGTAGGAGCAACAGTTGAGGTTGTTGGTGCTCCAGTGGTTGTTGGAGTTGTCGTAGTTGGTGCACTAGTGCTTGTTGTTGGTTCTACAGTAGTTGGCGCTAGAGTTGATGTGGTTGAGATTTGGGTAGTTGTTGGAGCAACAGTTGTTGTGGGGGATTCACTCGTAGTAGTTGGTACTAGTGTTGTTGTGGTTGTTGTTGATGTAGTTGTTGGCTCTGCTGTTGTCGTAGTTGGTGCTAGTGTGGTACTTGGAGCCAACGTTGTAGGTGTTTGAGTAGTAGTAGGTTCTGGTGTTGTTGTTGTGGGTGTCTGAGTAGTTGTTGGCTCAGGAGTAGTAGTAGGAGCGGGTGTAGTCGTCGGTGTATTTGTGGTTGGTGTTGGTGTAGTTGTTGGCTCTGGAGCAATCGTAGTTGTTGTAGGAACTGGAGTAGTGGTTTGAGCCTGCGTAGTTGTAGGTGCGGGTGTTGCAGTGGTAGGACTTGTTGTTGTCGGCTCACTAGAAGTAGTTGTTGGTTCTACAGTTGGAGTAGGAGTTTCTAATGCATCTCGAGACAACACTACTGTATGTGTTTCTGACATTGCAACCATAACCAGAGGATTTTGAGGAATATCAATCAGTGCTCTTGGAATAGGTACACTTGTAATTGTTCCAAGTCCCAACCTTCCTTGTGTATTTGTACCCCATCCATACGTTCCGTATTGATTTGGATTATTTTGCCTCATAGCAGTAACAATTACATCGGATGAACATGCAATACTGGATGCCAAATAAGAATCTGTAATCAGTGCATTAATGTCGACGGCTATTGGAGATAGTTGAGGAGCAACCATTCCATTACCATTACCAAGATCGCTGCCATCTCCCCATGAAAATACCAAAGCATCAGTAGAAACTGCACCCATAGTTTTCGTTCCAACACAGAAACTCTTGATCACTTTGTTTTTGAGAACACCCGAAGTGTCTACTGCTACTGGTTCGACGTAATCTTGAGTGTTTCCAACACCAAGAATACCCATACGATTCTTTCCCCATGTGTATAGCGTTCCATCACTTGCTAACACTGCTACTGCTGGTTTCCTAGCAGCAACTTTTGTAATAAATTTATCGAATAGTGTACCATTCACTAAACCAGGTACTAAGCGTACAGTAGCTAGAGAAGCAGTTGGATCACCTAGCATTCCATTGCTGTTCGATCCCCAACTATACACCTTTCCCTCACTTGTTACAGCAAAACTACTCTCATAACTCATTGCCATACTTGTTACTACTTTACCAGCTAGTAAACCTCCATTGAACACTTGTACAGGTGAATATCTAGTTGTAGTTGTTCCATCACCGAGATAACCACCACTATTGAGACCCCAGGTGTACATCTTACCATCGTCTCCCAGTGCAGATGAAAACGCTGCATCACTAGTAATAGCAGTGAATCTAACTCCTGGTGCATTGGATATATCTACAACGCGTGGCACAGCACTAATAGTTACCATATCCCCAATACCTAATTGTCCATGCTGGTTATCACCCCATGCAAACATACTACCAGAAGAGGACAATACAATCGTAAAGGGATACCCATTCGTATCAATGAAACCACCAGCAGATACTGCAGTGATATCTTGAGTATTCAAAGCGACCGGTGATCTTGGCGAGGTGACGTATTTTGTTGCTAATCCAATAGCTGCACTAGTTTCATCGTTTACACCCCATGTATAAACTGTCCTAGTAGGTGACTGTCCAATACCACGATTGTTACTTATGATTGCACTTGTCATTTGAATGTTAAAACTACCTAGTGGCATATTCGCGAGAACAGATTCTCCTCTTCCGTGGTTGTAGAGTCGTGCTACACCACCTCCAAAGGTATATACTTCTCCATCAGGTGTTACTATTGTACCAGTATTTCCTTTCGCTCTGATTGAACTAATATCAGACACAGTCGTGGCTGTGTTGGCAATGATTGGCGTTTCTCTCGTTAACATGTCTCCACTGAGTAATTGTTCGTTACCGTTCTCACCCCATGATAACAGTACACGAGAACCATTTGTTAGCGCTACAGCGTATGCTGAAACTTCACCTAGTGCTATTTTTTCAATTTGTGCTTGTATAGGTAACGTAATTTGAGTTGGTTCATCTAGAATTTGATTGATAGAGTCTCCTGTTCCAAGCTATAGAGTGAGTTTGCTGTAAATTGTTCACAAACCTGGAAGTGTGCATTGTTTCCCCATGTGTATACCATTCCATCAGTTGTTAGAGCAAGAACAGTGTTTGTACTTGCGGCAATATCAGAAACAGTTTTTCCAGCTAAAGCACCAGTCATTTTGACTTGTGTTGGTAGTGGAGCTGATGTTTGTGAATTCGGACCATTACCGAGCATTTGAGGATTTCCCCATACATAAATCATTTGTCCATCTTGTCGCAACGCTACAGAGTATCCATCACCGGCTGCGATTTGTGAAATCGCAATATTTTGTCCATCTAGAATTTGTACACTAACAGGGTCTACAGAAAACGCTCTTTGTTGTCCGTCTTCACCTGTTCCTAGTTGACCTTTTTAATTGTTAGTATTTGATGTCACATAATACCAAAGTTATTTGATCCCCATGAAAATACTTGACCTGATACTGATAATGCAAGAACGTGGTAAGCATATACATCTATTTGTTTGATATTCTGCTGAAGTAGTACGCCATCTTGTTTGACTTGTATTGGGTCATACGTGAAATCTGGCGTTATCGCTCCAGAGCCTAATAGTCCGAGGTCGTTTCTTCCCTAGCTTTGTTAGCCAATGGGCTATAAATTTACCCATCCATAAATAAGAGTATCATCTGTTATGAAAAAGGTTGCGTATAACCCACACGTCGTGAAGGCGACTTGTGTGCTCTGTAACGCAGAAATTGTGTTAATTTGCAGTGGTTGGGGAACTGCAGTATACGTAGTGTCACCAACAGCACCTCGTTCGTTGTTACCAAAGATAAATACGTTTCGCGCACCGGCACACAGAGCAACGAGAAATATTAATAAGAGGTACACGCAAGGTAACATGTGCGGCCTCTTCTGTCTTTGCGTGAAATATCGGTTATGGAACTCGACTTGTCTCCATCAGTCTTTTGGTGTGATCCTAACTCCATAAAAGAGGTAATTGTTACAATCATGCAAAAGTTTCAGTTCATTGAATAATCTACTCATCTTCATCAAATGGCATATCAATACCTAACTGTTGTAATAGATTTGACGTTGGACCTGTTCTTCCTCCTTGTGCTTTCACGCTCTCCAGTAAATTCTTTAACATGACATAATCTTGGCCATACTTTTCTTCCTCGTCTTCTTCTTGTTCCTCTTCTTTTGTTTTCTGCTTTTTGCCGTTTAACTCTGCGTCCATAGCACGCATATACGCTTTTATGTTCTGTACATCACCGTTTTCGTTCAATCCTGCTTCATCCAAATCATCTTCGTCAAATATGTCGTTAATATCAAGTCCGCTAAATGCTTTAGACATCATTTCTTCTAGACTTGTTTCGATTCCCTCATAATCAGACTCTCCTTGGATAAATGACTTCATTCCTCCAATTAATTGGTTCACTTTCTGATCGTGTCCCATTTGTGCTTGTTTCGTTTCAAAATATTCCGTTAATGGTGCTGCGTCGTCTAACCATGCATCACTATCGCCTTTCTCATTTGTAGATTCAATAGTCAAGTAAGAGTCTCCTACTCTTTTTGTCAACTCGTCAACAACATGAGCAACTCCTAGTGGTTGTTTAAACTCTTTCCTGGCATCTGCTTCTAATTGTTTGTATAGCGCGCTACCTTCTCTTTCTTGCTTGAAGTATCCCATAGTCTTCAATTTGTTCACATATTGTTTCCATGCTTCTTGATTTTCATCAAAGTACATCATTTCGAATCCACAAACAATCTTTAGTCCGATTTCTAACGCTTTGTTCTTGTTGTGATCTTTGTACACTTTTGATAGAATTTTAGGTGGCGAGAATGGTTGTGATAGTAATTGTGCGTATTGGCACCGTGACATGCTCACAATTGCGTATGAGAACTTGGAATCATCTACGTGAGGCGCAAATTGTTTCATTTCAGTTGTTCTTCGCATTGCTTGTGAATCTCTTTCGATAAACGCACGAACAGCGTGTGAAATGAGTTGTGGATTTTCTTTCAAGAGTGCGATGATAATCTTGGGTAGGTAACATCTTGTTCTTTGTCGGTAATGTTTCAAACTAGATTCTGTTCGTAGTTTAATGCATTTTTGTATCTGTTCGGAAGCGCGTGTATCGACTTTTGTGTTTGTTACCAGTGATAGTCCTTCTTGCACTGTGGCTAATGGTTCTGTGTACAATGTAGATGGTAAGTACTTTAGATGGCCCGGTGTAGTTGGTGGTGGGATGACATGAACTTCTCCTTTGTAGAGAAAAACGCGATTTGTCAGTAATGTTTCTTGGTCTCCACTTTTGTTGCACCAATCTGGTAAATACTCTGCTGACTCTATCATTATGAATTGTCCATCGTTGTCCCAAACACGTGCGACCAACCAAGTAAGCCTTCGTGTCAACTCTAGTAGGATTCGAACGATAAACCACTCGTCGTCAATGTTTTCTCCAAAATGTGTTGTTCCTGTGAATGCAGGCGATTTTGAGCTGGAAGCACGAATGATGAATGATTCTTTCTGCCATATGTAGTCGTGTGGAATTATCTCTAACAGTATTTTGGTGATATGTTCTTGTGCTTGCTCTATGGACATTGGCTCAGTGATAATGTAAAGTTCGTACTCTACACAGTCTTGATTGTCAAGTGTTTTCTTTAATTCTAATATTTCATTCATGTTATAGCGGAATAAATGAGCGAAGGGCTAGTATGTAATTGAGTGTAAATAATACGAGTATTCTAGAGTAAGGGAAAGCGTACTTGAGTTGTACTATTTCTATTAGATACTTGAGTAGCGAGGGGTTTGCGTTGTTTGTATTGGCCGCAATAAAACGAGTTGTGTGGTATGCAATACGATCTGGATGGAACCAATCCCTTGTGTTTGCGATAGTTTTCAACGAGTCTGAAGTGACAATCATAACACGCTTCAATGTGTTCGTTGAATGTAACAAAGTTACAAAAGCTCGTTTTCAAATGGTGAACATTAATTTAGTTTTATTACTGTTTGATTGATAACTGTACTAGTGAGCTCACAACACGCTTCAAATCGCCATCAAAGTTGTTTAACAAGTGCTTGTTCAACTTATCGTTTTTGAACCCCAAATCGCTCAATGTTTCGAGCTCTCTTGAGTATTTCTCTTCGACAGGTACTTGCACAACTGGCTTGCTCTCAACTGGTGACTCTTTTTCGACGGACTTAGTCTCTACTGCGGGAGCTTCGCTAGGTTCGACATCAGCAATAACTTGCTCTACTGGTTCATCATCTTCTGGAATAATGATCTCTTCAACCTCTTCTGCTTGTTTTATAGCTTCCTCTTTCTTTTCAATTGGTTGTTCTTGTGGGTTGTCGTTCTCCTTTTCTAACTGTATGTCAATACCGAATAGTTGCTTGAAAAATGGAGCTGCATTATTGATGAAAGCTTCTACTTCTTTCTCTTCGTTTTGTGATGGCTCCGGCTTCTCCTCTGGCTTCTGTTCTTCTCTTTCGATTTCAATTCCGAATTGTTTCAAGAATGGAGTAACTCTGTTGATGTATGCTTCAACATCTTGTTCTTGGGATTGCCGTCTTTGACAGTGTTGTGGGTGTTGTCCAAAGAACCATGGTCGTTGGCAATGTTGTGGACGTGGTCGTCTTACGGCAGTTGGTCGTACTTTGATACGCAACAATCCTGTTTTTGATTCAAGATGATTTGTAATAGCTGTGCTCCATTCGTGATTGCTGGAGAATGATACTAGATCGTCTTCATCATCCAAGTATTGGAAGCCAAGAGTTTCAACTTGTTGTGGATAAAACGATTTGACTTGTTCGTAAAATTGCTCGAAAGCGGTGCTCTCATCTACAGTGAATCTGCGAATAGTGCCTTGTGGTTGAAGGTAGAGTTTAAGTTGTACTGCTGACATTGTGTTGTGTCTTTGTTTTTTTGATATGAGGTTGCATTGGTACCTTGTGCGTGTTTAAATAGTTTCTCGGAAATACGGAATTGAGCGAAGGGAACTGGACGTTTGTTCTCGTCTCATGCGGAGGACGCATTTTCGGCTTAATACAAAATTGGAATAGGAATTGTTACAAGGAATACATAGCATGGTTTCTTAAGATCACATGGACCTCACTTCACGGCTTCGTACTCAAGCAAAATTCTTCTTGAAGACAACCTTGAGTTCAAACAAACGAAATTATGATGGACGCAGTTGAACACACCCCTACGTACAACGCACCGAAACTGCTGTTCGAAAATGCACCAGTAGAATTTCTGTTTTGTACCAGCAGCGTTCCTGACGATATCATTTCATATTGGTTCTTATATTTGAGTTTAAAAGAAGTACATCAGCTACTATCTGTAAGCAAGAGGTGGCAAGATTTACTCTTCGACGAAATATCGATACGCCATAGTAAAATAGCCGGTAATCGAGAAGTATACACTTGGACAGAAGACATTCTAAAAGGCACTGAACATAGAAGACACGAACTGTCAATAACCGTTGATGAATTACCGCCTATCGGTAACGAAGTGCTTAAACAAGACGCATTTGACCGCTTCTTTTGGCTGTTAAAGCATGACACAAAGAATATAACACAGCAAACTACTACCTACGATAAATACGTGTTGCTCAAATCTATATTTGCCACAAGTGACTACATTTATGATGCCAGTACCAATGAAAATCATGCATGGGTGGCTACAACACCCTTTGTCAATAACCAGTGGCTCATTTCAATTACTAAGCAAGGTATTAAGTTAGTACACCCTATGAGAAAGCCAGGCAAGCATTAAATGACGTAACTGAGCTAGAACCTTGTAAAATAAAGTTGAGTTAGGACAACTGAAATAACGACGCATTTTTAAACATGAAGAGAAGGACAAGCGAAGATGCACCCAAAGAAGGTGTTAAAAAATCAAAATCTCACAACGAAAAAGACGTCATGAACAATCACACTTGCGATCATGCTAATAATCTGGATGCAGAGTACCGTAGTTTGATTCCGCACATTGATATTGTCACGCACATACTGTCATTCTATGAACTGATGCTTCACCAACACTACAACGCCTTGAGCCAAGATATTGACCACTCATACGCTTCTACCCTCTTTTTCGGATTTTCAACCCGCGATCAGTCCCGCAGTATCAAAATGCTATTCCCATCGATTACATTTGCAACACATGGCACTGACATGTTCAGCTACGACTTGTTTCTGTACGACGATCTTACTTACCATCAAAGTAATGAATTCGTTCCGCACGTACTACAAAAAACACTACCAGCCAAGTACATTACCAGTTTCAACATTCGTGGACACCGCGGAGACGTCATCAAAAGCATTACCAACTACGTCAACCTGACTTCGCTTGACATTAGCGATAATATCTCCAAGGAAGAAGATGTCACAAATTTGTTACACAAAACACCAAATATGAGACATTTGATCATCACAAGTCCTGATGATTCATCCGCGCCTTCAGAATTCTTAAAACTTTTCGAAGATGTAGATTTGAAACAATTAAAGTCACTCGAGTTGGAATTTAATAGTTACGAAGAGTGGGATTCAAGTGATAGTGATACACTAGTCGATCTGATTCTTCATTACACGACATTGGAACGACTATGCCTCGTTGATGCATTTACAAACGATACATCAGCAATAGAAGAACTTGCAACGTTGAAAAACTTGCGTGTTTTGGATTTGGACGCTTCTTCACATGCACCAGTCATTCGCGCAGAATCGTTACTCAAAAGTGAAAACGTTCGCGATATGAGTTTGTATGGATTCGAAGTTACGAATCCAGAACTCGTACTTTTATGCGATCGTGTACAAGTGATCAAAATGAAATTGGAAGATCCAAAATGTTTGGACGCGTTGAATCAAAGAAAAGATTTCATGTCACTCAAGAGTTTGGATTTATCGACATCAGAATTTGGAGATGCTGATTTATCATCGTACTTCGAGAATACAAAAGGACTAAAAGCATTAGAAATGAGATACGCAGACATGTCTTGGTTGACCAAAACGGATCTGTGCAAACATGTTTGTACGTTGATCTTACCAGAATGTTCGATTCCTGATGAAGTTTTGATATATTTGACACAAGCTACGCAGTTACGTGTACTGTCTCTGGAACACTCACAAAATATCACGTTAAAGGGAATAGAAGCCATAGCGAATCATCCGTCGCTTACGCAATTGGAACTTGCTGGTGCGTTAGGAAATAACGTCAACCAAGCGTTGCAGTACTTGCTCAAGAGTACAGTACTCCAACAATTAGACGTTTCGAGTAATCATTCCACTGATCCTGAAGTACTATCACTGGTTGGACAGAACAAGACACTTACCATGTTGGACGTACGCGATTTTGAACACATTTCTGATTCTTCATTACAAGCAATATTCAAAACAAATCAATCGCTTACATCGTTATATTTGGGCGGTGGAAAACTATCACTAGACTATGAAAAATGTTTCAAAGATATGAATACTAATTTGACTGATCTATACTTTGAATCTGTGCATATACCAGATATGCACATTGTTTTGGCAAAATGTAAACACTTACAAATGATATGGATGCAACCACCAGAAGAAAATCATGAAGAAGAATAAAATTTAATATTTCGAAAACGTTCAAAGTTTCCGTTTCTTAAATCCTCCTCTAAATAATGACGCGAGAAAATCGCGTGGTGAAGCAACTCGTTTGTGATGTTCTTCTTTTTCTTCTATTGCGGCGACTGGAGAACATACGAAACGAGGCATTTCTCCTACTGTAGGAGATTTTATCGTTACTGGAGATTTTACATGATCAATAAACAATGAAGGAGATCCAACAACTATCGGTGTAAATGGACTTCCTACAAATCGCTCACTGTGTCCAACTGTGGGAGACATCTCTCTCTTGTCGCCAATGTTCAAAGTTAAACCTCTATTTGGAACGTTTAGCTTGTGTAATGCTGGCTTTCTATTTGCTAGTGGAAGGCGATCCACAATAATGAGCGGACGACCACTGTTCATGTATTCTACGTACTTTGGAGACTTGACAAATCGGCTAAATACGTTCTCCAATTCACGCTCTACGTGGCGCTCCAATTCGTCAAATAATTTGTCGTTTAGATTATTTGTTGTTAGTTGTGTTTCTACGTCTTTGCAAATGGACGCTTGAATGAAGCCATCTGGCGTTAGGAAAGTGTCCAAAATGAACCGAGCAACATCAGATTTGATTGGTGATTCTGCTTTTTTATACCTCTGAATGTTGTCCCAAACTAATACTCGTTCATATTTAAATTCTTTTTGAGAAAACTCGCTTAGCATCGAGTGCAATGTCTTATTACTCAGCGCTTGCCGTAACGTGATCGAGTCGATAGATGGTGCGCCGACCTCATCTACTGGAGTAGAAGGTGAGCAACCAGGGGACTTTTGGCTTGCAGGCGATGCTTTCGAAGCTGGAGTTTCGATAGTAAGTGCGCTAGCTTTGCGCTGTACTAAAAAGCTTCTCAATCGGCCCACGTTGCTTATTTCTTGCATTCCACACTGCGTTATGACGTATTCTAGAGACGCGATGCACGATGTGTTTTGAAAAGAATTTACTGTAGATTTGTGACGTCGGTTGTGGCAATGATAAGTGGATAACAACAGCCTTAATATGGAAGCCTTCCCAAACTTGGAGAGCAGAATTTACGACAGTTGACGCATAACGGGAGCCATTACCAAGTCTTTGGTCACAGATAACAACTTTGGACCTCGTGATGGACACCTCATTATTTGAGAAACTTTTTCTCGTTCTTCACATTGAATAATGTTGCTGCAATCAAGTCAAATAAGATTCACAGCGGACCAACAGCTGATCAACGAACTGTTTGGTAATGTAACTGAGCTTTTTACTCTTCAAGCATAGTACTACGTAACAAGGCACTTGTTTTTCTTGTTCTTTTGTCTGTATGGCGCTACAGGATGTATGATATCCTTGCTGTTTCGTGTTACTCTGTCGTTTTGTGCTTGAATCTGCCGTTCCTTAACATCTAATGCCGAAACAATAGTGTCAGATAACAAAAACGTATGATAATCCGTAGTCATTATGTCAAACGGGTGTTTGCCGACCATCGTCATTACTAATCGTGGGTGTTCATAAAACTTCAAATCTTGCAACCCCGCTTGACCTCTCTTGTTATCTCCCTAACTTGTGTAAGTACACAACAACCTCTTACCCATGCATAGATCGATCTTTCTTCAGTGATCGCAAAAACGTGATTGCCACCACATATTATTCTAGATACTCTTGTATGAGCAAGCTCCTCTAGCTCACAAATTCTCATTTGACTTTGATAGTCGTATATGTACACTGTTCCATCCTCTACGACGTTATTACAGAAAATATCACGCTTACCTGATAGAGCACAAAATATCTCAAAACCACCACTTATTTCTACAATATTTTTCTTGGACAAAATTTTGATCTCACGGGGAGTCTTTTGTTTGTAATCTTTACCCCATCGAAACACGCGTTTGTCATCTATCTACAGTTACGAAATAGCTAAATACTCACTCGTTAGTGCCACGGCATGATAACTGCACGTAGCTAAACACTTAACATCATCAAGTTGTTTTACTTTGGTAGGATACCATCTATCGATCTCATCTCCTAACCCTAGCTCGCCTTCACGATTTGTTCCCCACGCAAACGTGGTTCCATCAGCTGATACAGCGAAGGAC
>JAESGV010000452.1_pt1 | contig 18287 bp, 18 predicted proteins | sample 9269781 | NCBI WGS metagenome assembly JAESGV01 (sample SAMN15741586, study PRJNA653496) | algae metagenome | isolation source: Tildeniella torsiva UHER 1998/13D and co-occurring heterotrophs from... | place: Slovakia: Slovak Paradise National Park, Hrabusice, Kosice Region | collected 2000-01-01 | reverse complement strand
CGAGTCTTGTGTTTTGAGATTTGAAGGGCTCATAACTGGTAAAGACGGTCAAATAAATTACTGTTGCCAAAGTTCCTAAAACTCCAATGCCTTGGCTAATGTTCAAATACATCGCGCTTATGCAACCAATAGCTGAGAACGCGATTAAGACTACTAGCGTGCTGTATACTTTGACCAAATGTTGTTGTATTTCTGCGGATAAGTGGGAGAAGTTGGTGATGGTATCCAACTTGATTTGTCGGGCACCATTCGATAAATAGTTACCGAGAATACTTCCTTGACTCATTTTCAAATATTTGTCCACTAACATGTCACTTATGCATACTTGACAAGTCATTAAACTGAGATGGATAACCGGGTCTGTAGCTTAGGTAGATTTACTCCCGGTCCTTGCAAGACAGTCGAGGGTTCGAATCCCACCGGACTACCTTGTAATAAAATTGTGTTCAAAAAAAGGGTGCCAGCGGTGGGTGTATAACGGGCGATAGTTGTGATTGCACCTGACAATAACAGTGTGAAGCTACTGGTCATTTACTTTGCAACTATCTCTCAAGACACGACAACTCAAAGATCATCAGTGTCAACAAAGGTACAACCACGACAATCCCTCGGCAGAGATCAGTCCGTTCATCTGTCTCGGATTAGCCTAAGCAACAAGCTGTCCTTTTGTTCATTAACGAGGAGATCAAAGGCGATTATCAATAAAAAGAAAATTGACAAGATACAATTTTATTCAATTTGCACGTTTTCGCCAAAATGCATCTTAATAACTGATATCATGGCTGGTGCAGCGGCGATTTCTTTTGGTAATGCATTCAACGTGTTATTCATGATCGTAGAGTAGTTTTCCGTCTCCAGCTCTGTTGACACGACTTTTACACCAACAATACCACCGAAAATTTGTTTCTTTGTATCTGTAGTGCTTACCCAAACTCGTTGTATCTTGTCGCTTGCATCATGTGTTGCTCCTTGGAATCGAATCCAGCCAAACTTGTACAAACCAGTATTCGTTACAATCTCTGTTGAGTTTTCAAACGAAGATGATTCGAAAGGTTCTTTGGAGTAAATCCATAGCTCATGACTAAAGCTGGTAACACTTGTTGTATCCAGTGATACATACAGACGACTTTCCTCCTTGTTATACTGTACACTCACGACTGGAGTCTTCATATTGTCAACATGCTCTGTTGGACTTGTAAAGTATTCATTTGTACGGTTAATCGGTGTTCCACAGGTTGCTATAAAGTACAATGGTCGTTGACTGTACGAATACTTTTGTGTAAGATGCTTTTCTACGAATGTTTCTGGTACATGATCCAACGAACTCACACCCATGTACGTTTGACTAATTTTCTGTCCAGTTGTGGAAGATACAACACCAGAAGTATAACCAACATTTGGATAAGATACATACTCTTGTACATGCTCAACTAGTAATCTCTTTGGTCTGTACTCGGTATATGGTTGCAATGCAAAAGCACTCAAAACGACTAACCCGAAAATGATTTGAATCAACGCAGGGAATAGTGCTTTTGGCATGTACACCTTGGTAGTTGTTGAGTATCGTGGATTATGCTGATTCTTTTTATCCGTATAGAACATTGGCAACATCGGTGACATTAACGCAAACACTAATACCGATGTAAGAACACTAATGATCAAATCAGCAGGTTTGTTGCCGAATCTTCCCATGATGGGTACAAATAAATCCAACATGGCTAATGTCATGAACATTAACATACACATCGCAGGTGCCAACTTGATGTAGTGGGAAAAGGGAATGTTGTTTCCCCAATCAGGAATGAGTGATAGTGCAATGACAAATGGTACATAGGCAATACCTAAACGATAGAATGTAGCAATCGCTAATAGTATTGTCCATCCACCAAACACTACTGCATACACAGAACGTTGGTTAACGTCTTTGGTGAAATACCATAAAGGTAAAAGTATACCAATGATTGATGGTAAACCATACAATAGTAGTGGGAAGTATGGGTGTTGTCCAAAGAAACTTAATGGTTTGTTGAATGCGAATACTAGTATGCATGAACATGCCAACGAAGCAACTACTGAACTCACGAATGCAAACGTTAACACCACGATGGTTTTGAGAACTTTTTGCGTTGCATAAGTCAAATAGTTATCAATAGGATCACACATGCGGAAAAACTCAATAAAGCATACAAATAGCAGAGCAGCACATACAATGTGGAAACTTGATGCACCTGCTACGAACATGTAGTACCCATTCAAATCAAAGTATACCGACTTGTCTAGTATCGCTTTCTTTGGTACCGATACATCCAACGCGATCATATGTTTCACAAAACGAAGTGTGTTCTCTCCCATCTCTTGTATCGAACCAGGTGTCAATAAATCACACGTTTCTTTGCTTGTATGGTACGTATGTCCATTTCTATAAAACGCAGTGTCGATACCTAACAACCCTGCTTCGGCAAAGATTCGATAATCAGTATCTGATGGAACAACATTGCTTTGGAAGATATCTTGACCACCAACAGATCCCCACGAGTTGGTATTTGCTTTTGCATACTCGGTCATGATCCAAGAATCTGTACTTTGGAAAACAATAGGTCTGCCACCAGTTCCCGCAGCTTCCAAATTCAAAAACATTGCAGTTTCGTTAATCCATGGATGTTGGTTCACAAATCCATGTGCTGCGCATAATGTGATTTCTTCTCCTCCGTTGAACAAGAAAATCACTGGCCGAAGCATAGATGCTCCACTTGTCGAGTGCAATAAATTTTGCAACGACTCTAACATGACAACGTTCGGTAGACCGTCGTCGTGACACCCAGGTGAGGTATGTCCAGTGTCGTAATGACTTGACAGTAACAATGCTTGGTCCCAGTACCGAGCTTGTCGTTTTGGTCTCACCCGAACGATAATGTTTGTTACATTTGCGTAAGTGATGACAAACTTGCGCAAGTGATGTCTTAAATGACCACTAACATTTTGTATATCGATTTCTACTACAACATCTTCTTTTGCGAGATTTTTTGCTTGTTTGATTTTTGATAACAGGAAATCAAATGTTTTGTTCTCATTTTGTGATCCAACAACGCGAGGACCTATTGTCTCCGCTAGAAAACGTAGGTTTTGTTCGGCTCTACTCTCTGAAAATTGGTCTAGTGGCACAGAGTGTGACTGTGGCTCTGGAAGTGCGTCTTGTCGGTAAAATACGAACCCGAAAATCAGCATATAGAACACTAGGATAAATAGCAAGTGTTTCATCTTGCCAAAGTTATCCTTAACATTGTAATTAACTGTATATCGTGTTGTGGGTGAAATTAGTTGTACACGTTTTGTGGTCTCGCGTATGCTCTCCCTAACATAGGCACCACTCAAACTTGTCGCTTTAGGTCGCCCGAAAACAACGTTGGGAAACCTTGGTTTTATCACATCTGGTTGTGCAACTAGTGTGTTGTCCAGTTTGATAGATGGCACAGAAGCTCCTGCCTCTTTGTCGTCTGTCATGTTTGCGTCAGAAAGATGATGTGGATAACCTTATTCGCGATATGGCTTTACAAAGAATTTGGAGCTTTTTGACAATGCGTTAAATTTTTTCAACCTAGTATGGCTTCTGGCGAGTACTTCTTTGTCTACAACAATTGGGATTCAAATTAATCAATCGGTTGCCAAGATAGTTGCGTTGTATCATCTGTTGGTTCTTTTTAGACCAGCGTCGCTATGATAGTATTAAAATCGTTCTTTTGTTTTGTTTTGTATTCTCTTTCGCAATTGTTTGAAAAACTTGTATACTTTAGAAACGGAAATATTGAATAGAGCGAACAGAGAAGCGAAGATGTAGTCGCTAACCATCAACAGGTTTATCATCGCAGGATATTTTAGGTTTCGTTTACAATTCTGTATTTTTGGTTTCAATGGAATCATTTATTAGATTAGTATCCATTACTGCGATTCTCACTTGGGTCTGATTCAAAATAGAGGAAATCAATCAAAAATGTTGCTGCGAAAAGGAGCGCTTTTTGCTTGGGAGTTGCATCAGATGGGAAATGAACACCAAAGTTGTCGGCGTCTGTCATCATTTCTTGTAAAAATCCCGAAAACTTCTTGTTAATTGAACCTACGCGTTGCTCGTTCCTCTCAATATGGAACGTCCAGAATTCACAAAATGGAGATACAATCTTGAATTGAACAACATTGTTTTCATCGTACACTGTCATCACGCGCTCGCAGCAGGTGAAATTTCTTTTCACTTTACCTAACTTTTGATTTGTAATAGAGTCAATGACATTGACTTCCTCGAAATAAAATTTGTATGGTCTTTCTAGTCGCAAGAACTCACGCTTGTTGTCTTTGAAAAACACGTGGAGTGTAAATGGACGTTTGGTGCCTAAACACCATCGCCCGAAGAAATTACTTTCCTCAAAGGCACAGGCGAGTATTCCATTACTGAAATGACAATCGTACTTATTTTCCGTTTCAAATCCAAGAACGACTTCAAATGGTTCAATTCTTTGCTTCACCAACATCTTTTCGTTAGGACCGAATATACCGTCAATTAGCGAGCCATTGTTAGATGGTACTATTGCGACTACAGGCTGAACCATCTGGGTAACATACTGAATTTGAGGCTGCTGTTGCTGTTGTGGATATGGTTGCTGCGCATAGGTCTGCGGAAACTGTTGCTGAGGATAGCCTTGTGGTGGGTATTGTTGTTGTGGATAAGCGCCCTGAGGAGCTTGTGTGTACGCAGGTGGTTGCTGTGGGTTCATAGTTGCTGTAATTTACCTGTATATTTTTAGCGTTTGCAAAGCTACTGTTTAGCTATTTAGATAACGTTGTAAACTGGTCCTGTCAACAATGTCAAACGAACAATTCACACAAACCGAAGATGAAGAACCTGTACTCTATACAGAGGATATAGATGAAGAGTTTCACGAATATATACAATTGGCATCAGATTGCAAAGTACTGGGCAACCAATTCTTCAACGATGGAAACAATCAAAAAGCAATAGAAAAATATGTTGAATGCGTAAATACTCTGGACGCTCTACTTCGCGTGGTGGCATGCTCTGAGTCCTCACTTTCAGAAAAAACGTTTACACAGATAGAAGAGCTGAAAACCATAACAAAAACAAACATTGCTCATGCTCTTCTGAATCAAGGCGATTTAACTCGTGCGTTAGAGAGTGTGAACGATGCTATCCGATTAAATGGCGACTATTCACGGGCGTTATACACAAGAGCAAAAATTTACCTGCTACAAGGGAACAACATTCGAGCTAGGAATGATGTTAATAGTGTACTAAAATTACAACCAAACAGTAGAGAGGCTCTAATGTTAAAAGAGAGTATTGAAACAATGCTAGTATTAGGTGCATAAAACATAATTTTTATAAACCTTTGTCTGCTTGCTATTAATAAAATAATTTGTAAAAAAAAAAGGTGGGGTTTATTGGAGGGTTTGGAGCCTGTGTTTAAAACTACTGCCGTAGTCGCTCTCTCCAATGGGATTAGCGTTTCTTCTGGGTTGGTTTAACCAGCTTCTTGGGAGCAGGTTTTGGGGCTGGAGATGGTGTTGGGGTATCAATAAACATTTCTTCATCAGCTTCTATTTCAATTTGTTCAGTATTGGAGTATGCTTCTTCGGCAATGCCGTTTTTCTGTACTAGTGCGGTAAGCATTCCAAACATCTTGTCGATTTTTTTGATTGGAATATTGCTAACCTTCTTTTCTAGCTTCCCAATTCTTGCATCAAACGGAGCGAGAGCGGCTTTGACACGATCGTCGATGATCTTAGAAATGGTATCATTGTTGATTTGGTTCTCGGTGTTCTTGTTGATTTGTTGTTCGACGATTTTTGCGATTTGTTGTTCGTTCATGCCAGACGTTTTGGTTTGTGAATTTTTCTTTGTGTTGGTTGAGTCGTCCTTTTTTTGTTGGATTGTGATATAGTATCTGTGACAATGGAAGTGTTGATTAGTTTGTTCTTTGCTTCTGCTGTTGCAACAGTAAGGAAGAACAGGCCATAACGACGATTTTCTTGTGAGGTACCTTCGTAGAAACGTAGATTAGCTGTGGCACCGCAGAACTTTTCGATACGAGATTTCAGGTCTTCTACGTCAATAGGGTGCATGTCAAGAACATCACCTCTAATGCATAGCGATTGAGACCTTGCTATCCAATCGTCTGTTGTGTTACTAGTTTCCTTGATGGTAATCGTACTACCTAATAGGGAGGTAATATCCTTGACCTTGGTCACATTTACTTGAGAGACGGCAATACGCCAATCTTTAGACTTGAAAACACGGCTGATAGTGATTTGGTGGTCTTTGTTGAGGTTAGCGGCCAGAATGGAGACAAAGCTAAATGCGTCGTCAATTGGAGGTTCACACGATACAATGAAAGCAGCTGTTCCAGGGTACATGGCATAAGGCATAAAAATGCGTGCGATGTCACCATTGGGGTAGCATGCATAGTCGTTTCTTTGGGGGACGGATTCGGCATTAGCAAGCTCAGCAGTGTAGTAGTTACTGAACGTGTTAAAGCGTATTGAATTTTCCACCAATGGGAGATGTTTGAGAACTGTTTTGATGTCACCGTACTTGCATTCTGAGTTTTCTGTTTGGTTTGGGTATAGGGCACATATCTTCACAACGTTTACATTGTCTTTGAGGTTGGGATTAGTCCAGACAGAAACAACTGATGATGTGTTACGTGCAGTCATTTGTGTTTGTTTGAAATTCACATGGATAATTTTAGCCTGCTTCTACAAGACTAGCTAGTTCGTTTTCAGGTGCTTAAATTGGGCAATGACGCTATAGATAAACGTAGCAATGCGTATTTGACAGGCGTGTATGGTTTCTTTAGCAAGGTGTGAGGTTCTCTTAAAACTAATATCTTCTTCATTCTTGTCTTTAAGAGCTTGTACATAGTATCTGCACCGGATTCCAATACAAAATCTTCTTTGATTCTGTGGTTTGCAGTCCCAGAATAACGCTGGGGCACCGATGCCATCTAGAGTTTGTTGTAGGTCATGTTGTAGTTTAACTTGTAGTTGAGCTGTTGCTGAGCATTCCCATATCAAGTGTTTCATTGACAAATTAGTGTTACATACTGAGCAGGAAATAGTCTTGGTAGGATGGTAGATGTTGAAACCGTCACAGTGTGCTTTAAAGAGTACATTACTTGTGAAATGGTTGAAACTAGCGTGATATAGATAGCTAAAACTAGAGTGATGCCATTGTGCTGTAGGGTTGATAGGGTTATAGTTAGACTTGTTCGCTTCTGAGTCAAGTGAGATTTCGTTTGCCATCAGTGCTTGAGAACGATTATGTAGTGTTTTAAATACATTTGGTGTGAGATCCTCTTTTATACCACCAGAACTGATCAGATTCGTTTAGTAGGATACCAGTAAGAGATATAGGTACATAGTTGATGTAAGCTTCGTTTGCAAGTTGGTCTGCTAGCGTGTTCAAAAAGTATCCTTGATGGCCTCATACATGTTTAAACATGATTTGAAACTGTTTTTTTCCAACTAGATGTTTAATCATCGTAACGAGGTCAAAATTTTCCTTGTGGTTCCACTGTTTGTTCATTGTGTTTGCAGCATTGAAGTTATCTGTTACTACTGTTACTATTGAGTTCATCGGTGTTACTAAGAGTGCATATAGAATCATTGTCATTTCACTTTGTGTAGAGGAGTACATATCTGAAAACGATTGTTGGATAGTGTATTCTGGCATAATACTTCCAGAAGGGCAAAAAAGAGCAAATCCACCTGCAATACTCTTGCTGCTATCAAACAATGCATCAGTCCAAATTGTAACATCGATTGGTATTATGTCAATTTCATCTACTAGAACTTGTTTAAACTTTGGTGGGATTTGTGTGTTGATTGCTTGCAGATTTTGTAGCCAATCTTTATGAACTAGGAAAATGTCGTGTTCATTCAACTTATCAATTAACTGGACAATAAGATCTTTACATCGGTGATAGAAATACGATACTTCATTTTCTGGTGCAGTAAAAGACCTATATGACTGGTATTTGACTAACGACTTGGTTAAAGCTTCAATAGTAGAGGTACTATTACTAGCATGGGCACTTGTACAGATATTCTTGCTAAGCTTGCATCCTAAACCACCGTATTTTGGGTCCAAATGTATCCAATTTGAGCGTAATTGTGGTGCACCTAGGACTGCTTCACGTAAAATTTGTCTGTGTTTGGTATCTATAGTTTCCATACATTTTTTAGACGTTGTACCTAAACCAGAGTAGTAGCGTAATGCACCATGGCTAAATGACTGGATAACACGTGACAAATGTAATAGTTTGACTGTATACCAGTTTACACGTTCTGTAACATGCATTGCCTTTTGGAGAGCCTTGTTTGAGTTAATTATGAAGAAGTTGTGGTACGATATGTTGAAACCTAGGTACTTTAACTCTGTTTCCCTTGTAAACATGATTTCTGAGTTGTTAATCTGAAGTTTCTGTGTGGTAGTAGGTCGAGTTGAAAGTGATTTGTTTTGCCACTCAAACTTGTATGCCTTAGTTTTTTTGGCATTCATCCGAAGGCCCAGTGACACAGCAGTATCGTGTATTATAGTCAAAGCGATTTTGAGATCTATGAAGGAGTTTGTAAAGAGTCCATTATCATCAGCGTATGATTGTAACAATATATGTTCACCATTCAGGTTAAAGCCTAGTTGTTTGTTGTGTAGTCTCTTGTAGTTAGTTAGAGCTCGTGCAATGACTTCTGCATATATGTTGTATGCTATTGGTGAGAACGGATCGCCTTGCGGAAGACCTTTTTCAAATGGAATAGGGTCAGTAAGGCCAAAACCTGTAAGAACTTGAATCGATTGTTGGTCATATAAGTGGGAGAGCAGTTTGTGACATTTTCTGCAAAGCCAAGGTGTGATAAAATCTTGAAGAATGTTTTGTATCTCACACTTGGGTATGCATCAGAAAAATCTATCAGTACACAGTATAGTGGATTTTTGGTTGTTCTAGTGTGGTTCATCATTGCCTGAACTTTACGTGCTAAATCTGCACATCGACACTTTGGTTTGAAGCCACGTTGTGATGAGCTAACAACTCCAGCAGTATTGACCACTCATTGGATTCTGTTGTTGACTATGTTCATGATTATGCGGTATAGTAGTGGTAGGATGGTGATTGGACGGAACTTCAATAGGTCACTATTATTTTGTGCGTTCATTTCTTCCTTAGAGATCAGGACAATAAAGCCATTACGGTATTTTGCATCTAATGTATCATTACCTTGTAAGAGATTTGAGATAGCTTGGGCTAGTGATGTGACGTTCGGCACTGAAAGTGATTTAAAGAGCTTACTTGAGAGACCATCAATACCAGCTGCGCTATGCTTGAGATTTTTGATCATATTTGTTAGTTCTGTAAGGGTGACCTCTGATGTTATTGAGTCAGACGCTTCTTTAAAGATACGTTTCTGTTCCAGTAGTTGTATAAGGTCAAGAGGGAGTTCTTGTGTCGGTGCTCTTTGAAAGCAATCTGCAAATTTCTCTTTGACACGTAACTTCAAATCTTCAGGTTTGGTAACAATGGTACCTTCGTCGTTGAGTGTTGTTAGTGATCGGGTAGAGTTTCTGGGACGAGCTATACGGTATACTAGTTTCGAGTTACCCTTGTTAATGAGTGTTGTCCATTCTATTGCTCGAGCATGTTGTAAGTGTTTTGTTTCTTGGTTCTTCTCTCTTCGTAGGCTTTGAATTAGCTCATTTATCTCTGTTGTATCTTCACTATTCCTTATTCTTGCGTGGCGTTCCTGCAGTGATTCTTTAATGGCCTTGTTGAGTTTCTTTATGTATTTGTTTACCATCACACCTTTACCATTACGGTCATTCTTTGGTAGCGTGTTGTGAGCAGCGTGTTCCACATTCCGTATCCAATTATTGATTGATCCATCTGATTCTTGCCTCTCTATTTCCTTGTTAAAGTTTTCGATTGTTTCCTTAGATTTGAGGTGGAATGTAGGACGGCAAAAAGGATTTGTGGTATCATTGGTTATTTCAAAGGACACACACCTGTGATCTGTTTCAATCTCTAGTTCTGTTTCTGTGTCAATATGAAGTTTGGTTGGGATGGTCGACGCAACATGGTCAATAATAGATTGTTTGCCTTCTGATACCCATGTGGGCACATTATTCTCAATTATCGGTATATCATATCTGTCCAATAGACTTCTGATGTAGTTTCGCCGTACTGCGTGTCTAGATGTCCGATCAAACATGTTACAATTCCAGTCGCCCATAATCACCACTTGTGCCTTTCTAACTGTTGCAGCTTTGAGCCATATATCTAGTTTGCTCAGGATATTGAGTGTTATTAGGTTGTCGCTGTGTTGGTAGCCAGCTGGTAGGTAAAGGTTAACAATTGCTACTTCAGAACTACCAATTCTTAGTGTTACGAGGCCAACACGACCAAAAACTTTGGTAGATGTGTGGAACGAGATAACTCGAGGTTGTAGTGATTTTCTTATTAGTATAATAATGCCTTGGTGTCGACTAGATCGATTAGAGTCAAAATAGCAACTATATGTACGTAAGCGACGGGCAAATGTAACTTCATCTTTTGGTAGTAGGTTCGATTCTTGGATAGTTACGATGTCGAAATCTTTCATGGTGATGTATCGTTCCAAATTTTTAACTTGGTGTGCGATAGAGAGTTTACCACGAACGTTAATCGAGGCAAGTTTATAGTTTGACATCTATTGTTTGGGATAATAGAAATTGGGCATCTTGTAGTAGACGAGGGAAGCGATTGAGTTTCGAGAGTGAGTGTATGGTCTCCATTATTTTCGTAAGTCGTTTGCATCTAATTTGGATTTGGGCGCTAATAACGTCGGCAATAGTTTTTCCGATGTTTGGTTCCACTATTTTTCCTATTGTGGGTTCGTCAGCATTGTCCGTATGTGTGTGAAAACGATACTTCTTATTGATATTTTCATGTTGTTCAATTCTAACTTGTTTACGCGTTTTAACAAAGAAAGACGTGTGCCTCTTTTGCTTGGGAACGTCGAAATTAATGGCCGTGTTGCGTTGGTACGACTTGGGAATATAGCACAGTCTAGATTCAACTGAGTTGTTAGATTCCACGTTAGTTCTTATAACTTTTGTGTTCGTAAGGTAGGTACCGTATCGTACAACATCAGAGTAGAGTCTGTATCCTTTTGAAGTGCGTGGTACAAGTATCATGTGGGTTCGTTGTAAACAGAACGACCCAATTTGTAAAAAATGCATCTTGACATCACCAGACTCGCCCAACCACCACGTGAATGTAACTCTAACAACCATAAAGAATACAAACCGTACATGCTCGTCGAAAACACGCTCACAATAGACCCTACGTGGTACAATGAAGTTTTAATTCCATACACAAAAGACAATTTTGCTCTTATAGCGGAGAAGTACTCTTTAACAATACAATTCGAACCAATAAGCGTACCGCACGAAGTCGGAGAACACAAAGCTTACGGCGACTTGTATGCAGCAGTGTTGGAACAATATAATTACGATAAATGGCTCTCTAGTGTTAGACATTTAATTCCTGAGGTAGAAGAAATTCCGCTAACAGATAACGACCTCGTAGAACTCGAAAAAATAACAAAATTAGTCATGATAACTGGTAGAAAAGTATCCACCGAAGAACAAGAAGAGTTATCGTTCATAGAAACACTCCGCAAAACTCTCGCAAAACACCCTGATGGATCATTTATCAAACTCGCTAATACATCATCTAAAAACGAACAACCTCTAAAACCACTTGATACTGTCACGCAAGTGCTATCATTCTTGACACGAACAAAACAATTCTTTTACAGTTACTCTGACATCGTCAACCAAAGGTACTGCTTCCCAAGAAATCAGTGTCTGATTATTATGCCATGGAACGACACGTTAAATAAAGATTTTGAGTTTCGGGTGTTTGTACATCGCAGGAAACTAGTTGCCTTTTCGCAACAACAGTGGTACGACAAGAAATCATACAATGACGATTTTATTGACAAGGCAGCACATGCTATTGCAGCACTATGCGAGCAAGTAAGTGAATGTATGCCATTTGGATCAGCTGTACTTGATGTTTGGGTAGATACCAGCTATTTAGCTCATTTAATCGAGTGTAACCCATTTGGAGCAAGTCAAGCATCAGGTAGCTCACTATTTCATTGGGTGAATGACTATGACATCTTGCACGGTGACGGCACAACAGTTTACTTTAGATGTTACAATTAATTTAAAATGTCCATAAATACACCAAAAATATGGTCAAAAGATGGTCTAGCTTGAGTTGTTTCGCTCCAACACTGTTGCATGAGTTCCAAATACTTTTGTTCAGCTTCAGTATAACTCTCCATATCTTCTGGAAGTGTTGGCCGAAGCCCATTTATGATCTTGTTACTGAAACTAATAATGCTATCAATACGATGATCAGCGTACGGTACTTTCTCAAAAAAGACTTCGTACATGATAACACCAAAACTATAAACATCAGTTTTCTTACTTGTTTCGTTGCTAATGGTATGTAACATAGTTTCTGGTGACATGTATAAAATCGTCTAACAAATTAGTAATTGCACAAAATCTTACTCCAAAATCTCCAGTTAGTGTTGTGTTAGCAACAAATGTGGCTGTGCCAAAATCACAAACTTTGCACGTTTCATGATTTTTATCTAACAATATGTTCTATCGAGTTAGTACAAACAGCAACACTTACACTTGGTTTAAGATCTCTATGTATGATAGCAGGTTGTAGACCATGCAAGTAGAGCATACCTTTTACCACGTCAAGTAACAATTCTACTTTTCGCTCAAAACGCATTACCGAGTGTCGATCGGCATTTCGCATTCGTCCTTTAGTATACAACAACTTGTCAAGAGAATCTCCCAACATGAGTTCTGTAACGATAAAACGAGTTGTCTCTGTCACAGCGACACCCATAAACAATACAATATTTGGATGTCTCAGTGATCTCAGAATTCGTACTTCATTACTAAGATCTTCATTTGTTCCCTCTTTCATGACTTTAACAGCACTACCTAGTGAGTAATATACACAACACTTACACATCAGCTCCTTGGTATTTCGCTTTCATAACAACGCCGAAAGAACCTTCGGCAAGACGTTCAATGAATTTAATATCTGTGAATGGTATCACCCAATCACGATCTACTTGTTCAGCAAGTGAATCTGCTCTGATTAAACTTTCTTCTAATAGATTTTTCATTTCTATTTCTGCTTTTTCTTGGCGAATGACTACTCGTCTATACCGCGTTGTACAAAGCGCCATAACACCTACCACTATACATAATAAAGAAAACAGTAATGTTGAACCCAACGCAATCAAGACATACGCTCCAGCTGTGAGTTTTGTACAATCTCTACCAGAAAATAAAAGACCACAATACGATTGGCATTCAACACCACCGTAGTTGGTTACACATTCACAGTTTCCTGGAGATGTGCATCGTCCTTGAGAAACTCCACTACAAACATTCTTATCAGTAGCGTTTAACCCATAACAAACAGGAATGTCACAGCGATCGCCTACGTAATTCTCTTTCAAGCAAGATGCAAATACACCAGTTACACCTTGCACAGTGCTAGTGACTGCCATAAGCTTTTGTAGTCCAGAAGCCACTGGTGCAACTGCTTGTATACCATTAACTGTGTTAGAGTATACAGTACCATTGGCCATGACGATCACTCGAGAGCTAGTCAACTTGGTGTTGATTGAAAAGTCATACGTGAACACTTGTCCATTTTCACCATAAAATGCATCACCAGACTTGAAGAGAATTGAGATCCGTGATACTGACGCAAAGTTCCAAACTATGATGCGGTGAACATCATTCATACTGTACTTTGTGGTGAACAGATCTAGTTTCAATACACCAGTCATCAAATTATCAGTAATATACTCATTAGCATATAGCTTGGTGCTTGTTAGATACGGTGCAAGTGATTTCGGTACACTGACAAGTATAATATTCTCAGAGGTACTCGCGTAGAATCCAGTGAGCAGTCTACGTTGTGCAGAGATGCGTGTATTGATCAACAATGTAGCAGGAACGATACTACCACCACTACATGTATACACATTACCATCTCTCGTAAGAACGTACGTATAGAATGTGCTATGCACAATCGAAGCGATAGGTTTGTCAAAATTGAGGTACACTGGAGAGTACATGGGACTGATCGAGTAACACTGTCCTAGATCACCCCATCCATACAGTCGTGAATCATTCGTCGATACAATCACGCCTGTTTCACCTGGAAACACGTACGCGATCTTCTTACCGTTTAAAGCATCATTTGTACTTACAGGTACTGGCGTGTACGCATTGATGCCACTACCATCACCTAGTTGACCTCTTTCGTTCAATCCTGTACCGTACAGTGTACCATCTGCAGTAAGCATCAAACTATACGAATTCGCAGAAAAGACATCCATGACACTTCCTTGGATATGATTCTGTACCATTGCTTTGAGTTTGTAGTCGTATGGAGTAATGTTGAACGACGATAGATCATAGTTTCCCCATACTTCAATCTTTGATGGGTACACCAAGTACGAAGTCAACTTGTCTGTAAGAATAATTGTCTGTACGCGTGTTGAGCCTGGTTTTGTAATGAGATACGGTGCGATTCGAGCTGTTTTGGTGCCGTCTAGCATTATTAGTATTTGTAAACGTAAATACCTCCTAATTGTCCGAATGTATTATCTCCCCATGCATAAATTGCTCCAGAAGTCGCCAAAGCCATGATGTAATCTACACCAGCAAAAACGTTTGCTACTGTAACATCAGGTATCGTGATTTGCTTTGGTGTTTCTATGACAGCATTGTTAGCTCTAATATATCCCCATACATACAATCTCCCATCATCGCTACAGGTGTTAATGTTATATTTTAACATACGTGATCGCTGTAGTAAAATATCTTCCTAGAGAGGCATGCGTCACGTTTACATTGTATGTTGCGAGCGGGTATCCAAAATCTGGTAGATTTGGAAAGGCTGTTCCTAACCCTAATTGGTAATCTAGATTGTCAATTTGCTAAGATTGATTTACAATTATTGGCACCAACCATTGCGAGTTTTCCTTTTGAAAGTATCGCTAAAAATATATCGTTCTTAGAAAGAACTGAAATAGGTGTAAACACACGTTCTGGATCAATACTAGTAGCGTTGAATACTATTGTAGTCTCGAGAAAGAAAACGCTTACTAGTCCACTACTTTCCAAAATTGCGCGTGTACTCATGTCTTTGATTATTCTACGGTATGTACATGACGGTACGCTATTTGCGAATGTGCATTTGTATAGCGTATTGTTGCCTGACATGTACAAGCTTTGTGAATTAGCAACTGCTTTAAACGGTAAACTCATGTTTTGTAGTTCCTTGTTGTTGATAGTATACACGGCACCGCTTTGTGCTCCGAATGTGTCTTCAGATCCCCAAAGTATTGTTTCATTGTCAGTTCGCATCAAGAAACCTGAATCGGCTAGTGAAGAACCTGTTCCAAACTCGCCTACAACGGTTATATATGTGAAAAAAACGGACCTAAACTGGGGTTACCCCATGAATATACACCTGCGTAAGTATATCTACAATAATTGCTGTCTTTGTCTTCGTCAAACTCGCATGCTCCCAATGTCACTGCATAACGTTATTTAAATTTGCAGACATACCTGTGAACAGAACACACAGAGACAGCACGAGAATAATTTGCATTGTTTGACAAGCTATGACAGGAGAAATTAAATTGGTAAAGAGTCACACTACTACAGCACCAACTAATATTTTTCATGAAATGTGCGTGTTGTCTGCAAACATGCATTATCCATTAATAACTAATTGTTAATTGGGTTTAGACTTGCAAAAATACTTTATGTGAATCGTTTCACGAGTGACAGGATACCAGTATTCGCATTAGTAGGCGTGTCAACACGTTCTTGCTGTGGCATAATCACACCTTCTCCTCCTTCTTTTATGTATCGCTCAGCAGCTTCCAATTTCTCTTGCTTTGTTAATCCCTTTAGCTCCATAATCTTTGTCAAATCTTGAACGTTACCATCAGGTATTAATTTCTTGTACGTGTCAATCAACAAGTCGTTTGTTGATAACACAACCTTTAACATGTTCTCGGCACGTGATGCCTTTTGTACTACCTTTCTTGCAAAGCCGGCGACTTCGTCTTCATCGAATCGACCTGGATCGCCAATGTTTAGTAAATTCTTCAAAAAGTTGGATAGCGAAGTTACATCAACACGGATTTGTTGTGCACCCATAGTTGAAAGTCGTTTACATCTGTGAATGTAACTCAAGTAAACATTCCAAAATACACTTTTCGAGTTAGTACAACTAGTATCGACTTACATCATGAAATTATTGCAGAAAAATTTGAATTGTACTTGTGGAATCTTGTTACTTATGAATGGAACTGATTCGTTCAAAATGGCGCAAATAGCCGAAACATATTCACTTTGATCACCGGCATCATCAAACGCTGCCCAGTTGGTTTTCAACATTTTGTTATTCAATTCGTTTTCAATTGCGTTCATCAAATTGGTGACCAAAACATCTACGGCACTCTTTAATACACTACCATTGTTAATATCTAAAAGTATTCCATACCCGTAAAATTTATCTGTTTCTGAAGACAAGTCAATTTGGTTTACGTATGGCTCTTCCAACACGCCTCGTAATTCATCTTGAATCATGTCTATATTGATTTGACAATAGTCCGCCGTGTTCACAATGTAACAAACTGTTGATTCTTCATTTTCTGTAAGTCGAGGTAGGTTCAAAGTGGGTACAGTGGACTCTTTATCTTTTTCTTGATTGATCATATCACGAATAGTATTCAATGAAAAGTTGACATCTTTTGGAGCGTTTGGTGTTTGTAACCTATATTTGTAAGAATGTGTGAAAAAACGTACTTGGGAAGTTTGACTATTAACGCATCTGCGTACTTTCTCAAATACTTTTTCCATACAGAATCAGCCAACTTGAACAAGATTTTGCCTTTTGAAAAAGCAGTGCAACTGTTCATGCTTTCTGTGATGTAAATAAATAAATCTTCACTGCTATTGGATTCTGAATTAGGTTCCCACGTTTCTCGTCGAAGAATCTTGGCAATCGTTTCGCTCATTGTTTTATCTTCAAATGTTAAATAGTGACCCATGTGTTCTTCAAAACATGTTGAAATAAATCCAAGGAAATTGTAATTGTGTTTGCGTTTGGTTGGAACTTTTTCTTCTACTGGTAATTGTGATTGTTCTCTTTCGTGACGTTTTTGTCGCAACATTTGACGAATTTGTTTGCGCAAGACTTCATTCTCAGTTTTTGGTTCTGCATTGTTTTCTGGAGAGTTTGGTGATAGCGCACGAGTTTCTGTTTCAATGTCCTACAGACGTTAATAGTATTCAAAGCGACTTACTGTTTCAACGTGGAATCGTTCGTGCATGTGTCGTTCAAACTTGATCGTACTTAGGATCGCTTTGTACAATACAGTTGCTTCAAAACTACTTGTTTTCAAAATTTCACTAATATCTTCTCGAGTAGCCAAACAAAACTCAATTATCAACTCTTGTGGAACACACCAATATTCTGGGAAAATACTTGAGTATTGTTCCGCATACTCTTTCAATTTCTTTTTTGCCCAATTGTATCGCTTTCCAATTTCATCAAGTTTCGATTCTTTCGTGCCTTTGCGGAACCAGTTTCTGTAGAATTCTATTTGCTGTTTGACAAACTGTTGGATCAATTTTGTTCGAACGTTATCATCAAGTTGATCAACTACCATACAAGCATCGTGCAAAAGTTCTGGCGTGCTTGATGCATGTTCGAGTTTTTCAAGTCGTTCCATACTCTTAAAGTCATTAATGATTTGTGTCGATAAGTTGTTTCTTATTTCTGTTATCTTTGTGTTGATATCTTTGATCTTTGCGATATCTTTGTATTGTTCGAATTGTGTTAATAACTATTTGTGAGTATTTGTACATGTGAACGTACTTGATTAACAGCACCAAGTCGATTCGCAACTTCAGCATATTGTCTTTTTTGTGTGAGAATTCCTAATTGATCCACTGCGCTCACCAGTACACGTAAATTTGCCAACGCAGTAATCGTTTGTGTCAAGTTCCTCTTTCCATAATCCAAACTCTTAATATCTTTTGTGATTTTTTGTACCATCGCCTCGGACTGTTCTGCTTTTTGTTTTATATCTTTAACCTTCATGAATAA
>JAESGV010000451.1_pt1 | contig 18336 bp, 21 predicted proteins | sample 9269781 | NCBI WGS metagenome assembly JAESGV01 (sample SAMN15741586, study PRJNA653496) | algae metagenome | isolation source: Tildeniella torsiva UHER 1998/13D and co-occurring heterotrophs from... | place: Slovakia: Slovak Paradise National Park, Hrabusice, Kosice Region | collected 2000-01-01 | reverse complement strand
CCAGCGCAATTGGTGGTAAGGTTAGCCAAGCTTGGGAAGCCATGGGCAAAGAAGAAGGCATCATGAACAAAGCCAAGGCTGGATACGAAACATTGACTAAATAGAATAACTGTATTAAATAATTTTTTATGAAACAACAATAATTCAACTTTAATTCTGTTCCAAATAACACATAAAGATATCACGTACCAAAACCAGCTTATTTAGAATAAATATTTTGTTTTTAATAATACATTTGACTTGTCAAATATAAGTTTATCTTTTAGTCGAAGAATTCTACGTCCTCCTTGACGAACATTTCGAAGTATTGGTAAATGATAGTGACGGCGAGGAGGATACCAGTTCCGCTACCAATAGCGCCCAAGAAATCAGCAATAACTGTTAGGGCACCGATACACATACCACCGAAAGCGGCGGCTGTTGGGATGTACTTGTTCAAAGTTGGTTCCATGCTAGTTTCACGGTGACCTCTCAAGATCATGTCTTGATCCCTGAGTTGCTTGGCAACATCCTTGGCACTGCTTCCTGAAACGTTAATCCAGATGCGTGAGAATAATGCGCATGATGTCAACATGAAAGCAATGTACAAAACAGCGTGAATTGGATCACTGACCATTTCGTTCAAGTTTGCTGGTGGTGAAATGTAGTAGACCAAACCACCTACTGGTACCATTTGTCCGCCACCATAACCGTCTGGTGTGCTCCATCTACCGAACAAGCTTACCAAAATGTTATCACCAAATCTCTTGTACATGACTTGTGAGAACAAGAAAACTTGAGAAACCAAAGCTGTTTGCAAAATGATGGGCATGTTGGAAGTGTAGAACAATTTGATTGGATATGAACCAGTTGCACCACGTTGTTTGGTGGATCTTACTGGCAATTCAACACGGAAACCTTGGAAGTAGATGACAATCAAAAATACCAAAACAGTAGCCAACAAGTTGGTTACGTTTGGCAAGTTTGGCCTGTAGAAAGCTTCCTTGAGTGCACGAACTTTATCGGAACGTGTGATCAACATGTGGAACAAGGCAATGATGGCACCTTCGAATTCAGTACCACGACCGGTGTTAATGGTTGATGGTGAGAAACTCTTCCAGATGATGGTTTCACAAATATTGGTTGCGATGAAAAGTGAGATACCGCTACCCAAACCGTAACCCTTTTGTAGTAATTCATCGAGTAGAATACAAATGATACCGGCGATGAAAAGTTGAAGTACGATCAAAAGTGATGTAAAGATACCAATATCACGAACGTCACCGTACATACCTGCTGCGACGTATGCGGTAGCTTCAATAATAGTCATGATCAAACCGAAAACTAATTACCACGGTTAAATAAAAAATAAAAAAATACATACGCTTTTGTGCACCGTTAAGTAGTATTCTATCTTCGGCATTGCTTTCGTCTACGTCAATAAGTTTGGCACCGGCCAAAAGTTGGATAATTAAACCTGCAGTAATCACAGGTGAAATACCGAGTTCCATTAGTGTACCCTTGTTGGAAGCCAAGATCACACGCATCCAATATAGTGGATCTGAATTGCTGCTTGCGCGAATACCGTATACTGGGATTTGGCAGCATACCAAGTAGATGAACAACGATACGGCTGTCCAGAGGACCTTATCCTGAAACTTGATTGTCTTTTCAGGTTTGGCTACCTCTGGGAGAAGTCCCATAGCTGGTCGTACCAACTCCAAGAAACGAACACCCTTGCTCATTTGTATTGTCTGAGTTTTTGTGTTTCTTTTACAATCTTGGTTGTCTTTGCAGCGTCACAGTTTTTTCATTGGCCCACGTGTTGTCACCGATTTAGACATAGATATTTGGTCAATCTGAACTTTATTTCAAACAAAATATTGCATCGTGTTGTGATTCCAAACAGAGAAGAATGCATGTAGGTGGTAGAGTGTAGTGGTGAGGTTGTGAAGACACGTGGTGAGTTTATCTTGTATGTTGTTCATCTAAGCACAATTTACTCAATGTAACTGTGTTAGCGCTTTGTCTATCGTGGTACAAGTCGTAGAGGATGAGCAAAATTATAAAGAATGAAAATTTGTATTAGAACATTCATATTGTCCCCAATCGAACTACACCTTGTCTACAGCGAATAAAATTTAAGCATTAACGAAACAGGTCTAGCTCTCTGTTAAATTGAGAGGGAGACCGGATTGTATAGAACGCTAGTTCTTTCCAGGTCAAATAAATGCATTCTACATACCATGACTGCGAGCAATCTTGTTGTCTACACGTGCTCCTGGAACAAGCGAGTTTCCAGTTGCCTCTGTTCTGGTTTGCTAGGTAAAAACAGACGTTTGTATTATGGAATAATTTTATTAGTGAGAGCATCGGTGTAGCGTGATAGGTTCGAAGGGAACAGTGATATCTTTGTCATCTCTCCAGCAGTGGAAATCTAGAGCTTCTGGCTTTGTGAATCCACCAATAATTGCAATGTGGAATGCAGGTGGGACTTGTGTTACAGATTCTTCTGGATTAGAACTACTTCCTTCAATTTTAAGTGGTGTACATTCGATAACGCTTGTTCCGTCCATTTCAACAGATACTTTCCATGGACCTGTACTTGGTTAGTAAAATAGAAAATATTTACCATCGATGACGGCTGTGTAGTTTTCATCTTGTCTTTCAACTGCATATGTGTTGTGTTGTCTGTTATAAATGTATACAAATGTCTTTTCTTTAACGTTGATAAAGATTTCGTTTTCTAACGAGTTGTTATAATCGCCTTCTATTGTCGGGAATCGCGTAACCATAAAAAATCGAAGTTGGTTGTCGAGTTTTGTCTCATGTTCGTGGTTGCAGTGTTCATCGTGTTCATGTTCTGCTTGTGTCATTTTTGTAATTTCAGCCAACCCGTTCACAACCAAACATTCACAATATGAAGACTTGATAGTTTCGCGTTGGTTGTAGTTGTTTCATAAGAATCAAATTTATCAAGTACAAGAATGTTAGCGCTACCTTACAATGTAAATTGCACGTTTGTGTTTGGTTTTTACATGCAACGATATTTGTCTTTAACGTCTTCGAATTCTAGCGAATATATGCGATATAGTGAATCACTCACGCGTTTAGCACCTACAGATTTGTTTTGAACTTGACGCAACTGAAGTTGTGGTTAACCGTTTCCCAACCCATAATCACACATAAACAGTTTATTACATACACAATACCAAATTCCTGAAACGATGTCAGTACCCCAAGAAGTATAATGAATAACATCGTTTCGTTATCTGACGTCGACATCATTGTCGCACCAAGCAACACTGACGCATTGTGCGTCCCCAAGCAACAACCCACAGAGCTTGAACTATTAGACAAGCTCATCAAAGGCGCAATTATCTCTGGCTGTGCAGCATCGTGCGCATACGCCTGTTACTTCTACCTTCCAGTCATCGCATTCCAGGCTGGATATCATGGTAGTTTACTTGTATCGAGCTACTTGGCTCCAAACACTTCATCATTGACATATTATATGGTCATTCTTCCCAAGGCAGTACACATTGGTACGTACTGCTATTCGTCACCTGTAGTTGCATCTGCAGTGCAGACAGTTTCAACGGCTACTGGTGCTGCAATTGGCACTTCTATAGTGCAGTTGTATGAATTGATCAAGAAGGTGGTACAGAAACCAAGTATCATCAAACAGACGATTGAAAAGATCTGTAAAGCTGTAAAGAAATTCATGTATAGAGTGTACTGTACTAGCAGTACAGTAAATGCCTGATATCAAGGCAATGTAAATATGTAAATAAAAATTTATTGTTTTGATATTTTCGTTCTTTGAAAAATTGTAAGTCGCACTCAACTTTTGAAGACAAGCGACATGAGCACAACAGACGTAGCGGTAGACACTGTCGCAGAAGACCACGTGGAAATTCCTGTCGAAGACGAGCTCATAGAGCCGCAAGCGCCAACTTACTATCGCGTACAAACTGGAGTCGTAAAAGTTGTCGAACATTTTAACCAGCATGGAAGCTTTTGGATGTACATTTTAATGCTAGTCGTTTGGTTAATACTCGTTTTACTCGAACTGCTACCACATACCGTTTTCTAATTTAGAATCGAAAGTAATCGAGAAACAGTGGCTAATAAGCGTATTCATACTTAGAAAATACAGATGTCATATTAATGTAATATAAATTTATAATTTTGATCGTAATTGAGGTTGATTAGCTTCTCGTGGTACACCGAGTTCTAATAATTTTCCATACGCAGCAGCAAATTCCTTATAAAACAAGTCCTTATCATTCGCATACTCGCGTGCAACTTTGGCGAATTCTTTATCCCATAGAATAGCCATATCAGCCGGTAACATCATTAACTCATCATCTTCGTCTACAAACTGTACTGGCCCATCCCAAACTTTCTTTTTCCACTTTAGTGTTGTTAATAGTTTAAAGTATTGATTCGAGAATCTGTTAGGTGTGTATGTCCAAGGTCCACTGTATCCGCTTCTATCTGTGTGACATCTTCCTAACGCGTGAGCTCCTATTAGAGCGACTATTTCTCTATCGTCAAATCCCATTCTGTAAAAGATTTCTCTGACATGGTCGTGACCTTTAGCGGCATCTGGCAGTCTACCGTTTGGTGGAATGTCATCTGGTTTGAGTGTTTTCTCATCTCTATCGGTACGACCTGGTCGCCATGGAATAACTGGTCCACCCATCGCTTCGATGGCTGTAGCTCCTGCCAATGTCCATAAATCTGCGTATGAGATCCATGGATGTTTCGCTTTTATAGGTTCGAGGAACTGGCGAGCATGCTCGAGTCCACTGTTAGCTCCATCCGTAGATTCACGTCCAAATCGCATCGTAGCTCCATTTGAGCCTCCCGAACGTGTTTTGCTGTCGTACGTTCCTGAAGCATGCCATGCTAACCGTACAAAGAGTGGTCCTAGCGAGCCATCATCCCAATCTTCATTTTTAAGGATAGCAATGATATCCTTCTTCACTAACTCGTAATCTTGAGTAGACATGATTTTGTTTCACAAATTTTTGAGTACAGGCCGATTAGCAGACCGCACGGAAATTACATGTGCAAGTTGTTTGTCCTCTTCCTCGTAATTGCCGAACATTCATCCTATTTAGGATCGTCCGCAGCGTATCCGCATCATAGTTTAGCTTTTTAACACTTTTTCGTAAACTATCCGTTTTGATGCTGCAACATCTACAGTGCATTAAGCTACTCTTTATTATGTACAAGCATTGTTGGTGCAGAGTTTAACCTATTCTTTCGTAATCTATCAGCATTGTTTCTCCTAGAGTGAATTAGCTGCTCCGTTTCTTCTTCTGATCTTGTTTTTTCCAAATCTACAGGCGAAACAATATGCACTACAGCAGCTCTTCGACCTCTTATGGATGGTGCACTAGACACTTTGAAAATCTCACTAAAATGTGTAATCAGTAAATAATACGCTCTAGTATGTGCACTCATGCCAAACATACTTATCACTACGTTCATGGCAGTCATTTGATTCACAGATGAATTACCGACGATAAGTGTCAAATGCCGAACAAAATACTCTAGGGTGTCACGATTGCATCTTGGCAATTGATTAACCATGTCGCTTAGGAATTTAACTTTTTGTTCGACTTCTTGGTCTGGATTTGGTTCAAATTGTGTCATTTGGAAATGAAATGAAAATTCAGAAGTAAAGATAGAATCTGGTAACGATAAAAAGAACATTCTTATCAAAGCGCAGACATCATGTGCTTCATGGACATGGGTTTTCGTATCGTAATCGCTAATAAAGTTGATGATTTTTCCATTGTCAATATCGTCTCGGTATTGTTCAACTATGCGTTTGTTACCAGGTATTCTGTACAATCCTACTTCATCTAGACAACGTTTGTTGATAAAATCTAGTGCATTTGCTATTGGTAGTGGTATTTGCTTATTTTCGTGAGGACAAAGATCAACTGCTGTTTCAAGTGGAATACCGAACAATGAACTGTACGGTTTTACTATTTTGTGTGGTGTCGACGTAGATCTACCTTTCATCGGTGATACATGTTCCTCTGAGTTCGACGTACTCTTAAACTTAAAAACATGTCCTAACAGATTCATTTTGGCGATGTTTTTGCGTCGTTTGTCAATGTCACCAAGTACGCTTGTAACATGCAATCCGCAAAGCTGTGGTATACATGTAGAAACGTATCAGCTATATCAACTTGCATGCATGTCGCGACATTATATGCGTTACCTCTTGTGTAAGAAATCTATATCATTGTAAGCGGCTGTTTGCTGTTGTCACATTTCAGAACTCGCAAAACAATTTAAGACATGAAGAGAGTACTCTCACTCTTGGTCGTATGTGCCTTAATCCTAGCCATCACCGCCGCCAAAACAAAGAGCAAGTCTAAAGCTAAGCAATGTGGATGCTCTTGGGCCAATGCCCAAGCGTGTGCAAATTATGACGGATCATATTGCCACCGTGTCTGCTGTGGTTCACAACCAGCACCAGCACCACAACCACCATCCGGTGGATGGCAAGGAACAGCCAAAACTACTCGTTACTGGGATTGCTGTAAACCATCTTGCGCATGGCCAAGCAACGTTCCAGGAGGTCGCTCAGCCGTCAGATCATGTCTACAAAACGGATTCAGCCCAGCACCAGCCAACGCGAGAAACATTTGCGGTGGTGGAGGAGATGTCGGTGGTCCAAACTATGTTTGCAACGACCAACAACCATTCACAAGCGGAGGAGTTTTATACGCATTCGCAGCCAGCAATGTTGACTGCTGCTCATGCTATGAACTTCAATTCACCAACACCGCTCTCGCCGGTCAAAGAATGATCATCCAAGTTACCAACAAGGGTGGTGATTTGTCACAAAACCACTTTGACTTGATGATTCCAGGTGGTGGACTTGGTATCTTTGATGGATGTTCACCAATGTACGGAACTTGGAACGGTGGTGCCAGATACGGAGGTATCTCCTCTGCTGCACAATGCGGTAACTTACCAGGAGCTGTTCAAGCTGGTTGCTACTGGCGTTTCAACGATTTCAAGAATGCAGATAATCCAAATGTCAACTTTAAGAAGATTACTTGCCCATCAGTCTTGACAAGCAAATCTGGATGCAGCATCTAATAAACTAAGATACGTTAATGCAACTAGGTTTACCACTGTCGGGTTGTCGGATCAACTAAACTTTGCAAATTATTCATATGTCTCTCAACTTTACTTGTGCTGTTGTCACTGGTTCTGCAGGTGGTTTGGGCAAATGCTTTGCTCAATCGTTGATCAGCAAAGGTAAAAAGGTTATTCTTGCAGGTAGAACAGAATCTAGTTTGAAGCAAACAGCATCTGAAATTGGAGCTGCTGCGTACTACGTTATCGATGTTTCCAAGACTGGTTCACTTACAGGAGCAGTAGAAACAATTTTGAAAGAACACCCAGACGTCGATTGCCTTTTCAACAACGCAGGAGTACAAAAACCACTCAATTTTGCGAGCGAAAATATCACAGACAAATTGGGAGACATTGATGAAGAGATCAATACAAATATTACTGGATTGGTTCACCTATGCGCATTATTCGTGCCACACTTTTTGAAGAATGACAAACCAGCCGCAATTTTCAACGTTACTTCTGGTTTGGCTTACATTCCAATCTCTCCAGTTCCAGTAAGCTTCATGACCACTTTTTAACCAAATAGGTCTACTGTGCAACAAAATCATTTGTTAAGAGTTTCACCTTATCACTACGCGAACAATTGAAAAATACAAAAGTAAAAGTCTATGAAGGTATGTATCAACGTAACGTATACTAATAGCGATAGTTGCTCCACCACTCGTAGAGTCAAATCTTCACAGAGATCACGACAATTGGGACAACAAAAAAGCGCCAACTGCAGCTGCTCTTACGCAAGAAGAGTTTATGAAAGGCGTAGAAGAGGGATTCGAGAAGGGTGACCTTGACATTGCTGTTGGATTTGCCAAATTTGGTTTAGGAAAGTGGAATGAAGCATTTGGCGAAACTCACAAGAAAATGAATTCTCAATAAACAATTTTATTGTTGAGATCGTTGTGTTTCACTCATAAAATCAGCAAACAAACTAATGAGCTCACTTGGTCCATTAAATTGTACAGCATGCGCTTGTCCTGCAACTTGTTCTACTCTTATTACATTATCTACATCCAATGACAAATCTTCCAACTTTAATGATTTGACTATTCCATTCTGATACGCTTCTTTTACATTATTCGTAGAAATGGAATCATTCTCACCACGAACGAGCATGATAAATCTTTCGTTTTGTTTCGAATCAATATCTGTCGCGTGTAGTGGCATATCTTGTAATGGAAAATCATTTACCATATGCCAAACTGTTTGCATGTAATGAATGAAACCTTCGCGCCAAAACATCCACAAAAGTGTCAAATTGTATGATAAAGTTTCTAAAAATGAATCTACACCGAGTTTGAGCATGTAAGAAATTATGGATTCGTGCCCGCCAGTGGTAGGTCCTACCAATATCAAAGAATTCAAATTGGTCTTATGTAATGACCATCGACGAGCCATGGCCATTGCTACTTGACATCCCATCGAGTTACCAACTACATGCACAACTGTATCTTGCTCGACAAACTTTTTTAACAATCGAAAACAAAAGTCTGCAAGTTGATTCATATTTTTAGTTTTTTCATCTTCGTGAAGAGGTGTGTATCCAAATCCAGGTAAGTCTGGGGCAATGTACAAAATATCTCCAACACAGTTGTTCTCTTTTGCTAATTTTTGGTCTTGCAAAGTTGAACGAACGTGCTGTAAAAGTGGAGCCCAAGCTTCTGAGGAGCATGATATCCCATGAATCAGTAGATATACAGTTAGAGGTACATTCTTTTCTGTCGCTGGTTTCGTACGAACGATACGACATCGAGTTGGTCTTCCATCAACATCAATTGCACGAACCATTGGGTCGTTCCTATCTTGATAATTAGAGAGTCGAAGATATGCTGCTTACCTGGAATCCATGATGATGGCATTCTTGTTTTTTCGCGTCTGTTCTTAAAATAGTACACATCGGTTATTACAATTGACGAGGCTTCAGTGATGGTGGAGAAGCGATGATCAAAACAAGATGACCCAGTCATAATGGCGTACATGTAGTTTCATCAAAATTGTACAATATTTAATTACATTCTCAACTTGAATCTCATTTGGAATTGATCTCCAGGTTCAGCTTTCTTGTTCTTTCGTTTGATACCACCACGACATACCAAGTACTTGACTGGTTGTTCGTCAGTTGGGGTCTCGGGACTTTTCTTTTGTCTTCGTTTTGGTGTCTTTGGTGGTAGCTCTAGTGTTGGTACTTTTGGTTTTGCTGGCGCTGCGACAATTTTTATCGCTTCAACAGGTGGTTGGGTAGCAAATTGTATCGGTGGTCCTTGAGCAGTTTGTTGCGCGAGCATCGACAACAATTGATTAACTTGATCTTGCGTTAGCGAAACTGATCCACTATTGGGTCCTAGTATTTGTTGAAAATTGAAAACTTGTGCTGGTGCTTGTACTGGTACTGCGCGTACTGGTTCTGCCAATTTGATTCTCTTCGAAGGTGTTTCAAATTCTTCTCTTTTTCTCTTGTTTACGGGAGTGTTTGGAGAGAATGGGAAATTGTCATCGAACATGTTGGGCCGTAATGGAGATACCAACTCGGAGCACTCATGTTGTTGGAACGCGAAGAATTCTCCAGGCGTGTGTTGGATGAGATTGCGTAGGCTTAGTGGTGTTTCTGGTTCAACATTTAGTGTCGTATTGGAGTAGATCATTCCGTGTGGCTCTTGAATGACGAATGGTTCATGTTCAAACGATGAGGAAGATTCCATTGAAGAAGCAGAGTCCATGGAGACATCTGATGGGGCTACTTGGTTCATTTGTTCAAGCAGTTGGAGCATAGTGTCGGTATATCCTGATGGTGTGGCACAAGTAATTGTCATTGCTACTTTGAAAAACTGATCGAATAGGTACGAGTCAACCAGTATTTATAGGTGGGACTATTGGATTTAAAAGTCAAGTGATAAACCCTAGTTATTTTTAGCTTCGTTTCAGACCTCTACGTGCCACAATTCGATGAAAAAAACGAAAGGATTTTGCTGCGAAATCCTGAAGAAGCTAGACACCTCTCCTGTTTTGCTACGCTAACCCATCAAAAAAGCTTTTCACACTGCTATTTATGAGGTTACCATCAGTAGCTTTATCTACAGTTACTGAGGATCCTCAGTAATAAATCACTCGGTAGCTGCTTCAAAAGCTAGTAAAGAAATGATTTTACTGAAATCTACAAATAGCAGACAAATTTTCTATGATTTTTTTGCAAACATTTCTTTTTGGCAATCTGTTAGTGCGAAACCAGAGTACAAACACAAAAGTGTTTGTTTAGATTTGTAAAACTAGCCAACTGTATAGCACTTCTTTGTTTGGACCTGCGAACTTGGAAGAAACGTCAAACGTTGGAACATGAAGAACTTGGGAAATAAAACCGAATCCATAAAAACAACAAATTCACAAAATGACAACTACTGCAAGACCAACGAACGTAAAATCAGTGATTGTTGGAGATGGTACAGTAGGAAAAACATGTTTGCTCCATGTTTACGCAAACAATAGTTTTCCAGAGGAGTACGTACCTACGGTATTCGATAACTACTCGACAACAATTTTTGTAGAAGGCAAAGCGGTCATTCTAGGTCTATGGGATACAGCGTATGTGACATTTGCAAAATTACTAATTATTAGAGGTCAAGAAAGTTACGACCGGCTGCGACCACTGTCTTACCCAGGAACACAAGTATTCATTGTATGTTTCAGTGTTGTTACACCATCCTCGTACGAAAATGTAAAAAGAAAATGGGCTTCCGAAGTCAATACGCACGGTAAAGATGTGCCAATTATTCTAGTCGGTACAAAGACAGATCTTCGTGAAGATCAAAAGACAATTGATAATCTAAAGAAAAGAGATCAAACTCCAATTACATTCGAACAAGGAGAAAAATTGAGAAAAGAGATTGGAGCGATAAAGTATATCGAATGTAGTGCGTTGCGAAATCAAGGAGTGAAGGATGTATTCACGGAAGCTATACGACTAGTGTTGTTTGGTGTGAAGAAGCCACCTAGCGAAACAAGATGTTCCATTCTATAAACTGTTCTGTTGTGCAAGTACTACGATGTTCTCATTTCATTTGTGACTCAGTTTAGCTAAGGTTGTTTGGTACTCAGTTGTCAGACATTTTCTTACAACGAACAAATGGAAACGCTTCCATATGATACGTGGCAACAGATTATTCTTTATTGCGCGATACAAGACATACTTAACATAGAAGTTATAAATTCAGAGTTTCAATCTATCGTACATGACGTGTGGGAACAAATTTCAAAACGTGACTTTGGTACAACCACTTCAAGCGACGAAAGTAGTTGGAAAAACGGTTACATAGAGATATACAAAAGAACTATACCACACTCTCCATTTAAATTGGTTAATGAAGACGAACAAGCGTCAATAAAAGTCGATCGTGCAGTAAAAATCACTGTGACTAGTGGTCGCACGTCAGTTTGCTATGGAGAGGTATACGAATTTATAAAATGGATTTTAGAAGGTGAATTACCAAGCAGTGTACCAACCCTTGCCTTAGACTTTGTAAGTGTATTATTTAAATTAACATTCAGGCATATCGAAAGTATAATGGACCACAAAACAAGAACGTTGTCGTGCAAATGTGGATCGATATGAACGACGAGCGTTATAACACATTTAAATCATCCAAATATCGAGCAAGTATTCTCGCATTCGTATTATTTCACACAACATACTGTACAGATCGACAACAAACACCAACTAGCGATTTTGAGTGGAATATGAAACAAGCACAATCTATTCAACACTACTATGACGGAAAGATTATCATGGTCGGTGTGAACTTACCTGCGAACATGTATAGCAAGGGAGGACAAAGAATGACGGAAAAAGAAATTGAGATCGTTCGGAAAAGAGCCATAGATGAAGGGTATGGATTTTTAATAGTTGATGAAACGAAAAGTGATGGAATTTATGAATGCACGAGAGAAATTTTCCAAGAGGTGAAACGTATCGTGTACGATACAAAAGAAGAGCATGTAATGGAGAAACCTAAAATTATAGAAAATAAGCAATCTACATACTGCAGCTTCATGTAAATAATTTATAAAGTTAGGCTACTCTGACTCCAAAACTTTCTGCAAGTTGTAACGTGGAAGGTTTAAAAGTGTTCAACGCTACGAGTTAGTACTTTTTCATAGAACTTACTTTGTTCGCAAGTATTTCCATAGAAACCAGGTACACAATTCTTGATCAACAAGTCACATTTCGATCCAGAATAATCACTGGTACAAGAGCATGCATTTGGTGAAGTACATCTTCCATTTCCGCTACAAACACTAGTGCTATTCATAGCTATTGAACTACAATTCCAGTTTTGACACGCAGAACCGTAGAATCCTGATTTGCAGTTACATGTGCTTGGAGAAACACATGTCCCGTTAAACGAGCATCCTGTATCGTTGTTATATTTTACACCATTGCAGTAAAAGTTCTCACAATTGGTTCCAGAGTAACCAGACTTGCAAAGACATGAGTTTGGAGCTGTACATGAACCATTACTAGAACAAACAGAAGATGCTAAGCGATCAGTGCTGTTACAGTTCCAACTTGCACAATACGCACCTGTAAATCCAGTCTTACACGCACAAACATTTGGAGCAGTACAAGTACCATTGCTACTGCACGCAGAAGACGAAGAGTATAGTACTCCATTGCAGTACCAGTTTTGACAGTCATTACCAGAGTAACCACTATCGCAGTCGCAGCCAGAACTAAACAGTGCCCAAGAGTTGCAGTCACCATGTCCACTACAAACATCAGGATTTCCTGGAGCAAGTCCGTTACAAGTAAATAACCTAGGTGACACCTTACGTTTCTTTGGTGCTGATCGTTGCGCTATTTTTGACAACGTGCAGTTTCCATTATATAGAGTAGGGTAAGTGCTTGAAGCAGAAGATGCAGCATCACTGCGCCAAATAAAAGGCTCACTAGTCTCTATCTTTCGTACATAGATGCTGTGGACGTAGATGCTTGCATCACCATACAAAACAACTCTGTCAAAGGAGTCATATTGGCTCCCTGCTGCATACGTGATACTGTTAAGTTGGGAATCTCCTGCTGAAGAGAGTAATCGTATCTTTGTTGAAGGTTTTCGTAAAGTAACAGTAATCCATTCATCTTCTGGATGATTTCCAGCAGCTGCTGTTTCTGATAGTGATTCATGGGAAAATGCCTTCTTAATGGAAAAACTATTTCCTATTTGATTTTTCATTCGTACTGAACCTACGTAACCAAGCATGTTTTCGTTCGTCATGCCAATATTTATCGCATCATTGAGTTCATGGCTAGCAGATGTGTATCGAAAAACAGCAGTGAGCTCGAATTGAGATAATTCCGAACCAATCAATACGTAGCCACCATAGCTATCCAATCTTGATTTTGTTAAATAATTAGAATTGTTATGGAAAGACAGATGAAGAGTTCCATTGATGTTGTTTCTCCACAATTCTGTGAATCTTTCGGTGCTGGTAAAATCGTCCATGAATACGTAGATACTAGAATCTGATTCTAGTGGTTCGACAATAGTTGTATTTCCATAGAATAGATAGTAGTCGGAATCCGTTTCCGATGGAACAATATCTTTTTGTGTATTGAACCAAACTTTGGTTGTGGTACTCCCACAGGCAAAAGTATGTTCTCTTATGTGCCGTTTTATCTCGACTGTCGCAGAGCCGTTATAATAATAGACACGCAAATCATTACACGATGGAGAAAGTTTCCCATCGGCGATGAGCACGGATGTGTCTAGTTCAAAGAAAGCTGTGTAGCCAGCTGGTAAGATTTTTTCCATATTGTTTGCAATGTTTAACGTTTCTTGGTAAAGGTACATGTTTGCACATGCAGAACCTGAACAATCGTACGGTACACCAAAACATGTATTTTCTGCGTGTATACTAGCAGCTACTATGAGAAATGACATTAGCCACAACATGTACAGTAGTTTCTCTGTGTTATTGAGTTCTTCCAGGTAGCTGGATAACAAGCTACTTTTCGAGCAACTAGTGTTACTCGAATTGGATAGCTACGAGCTTGAAATGGCATAGTACTTTCTTACAATAGTACAGCTCAGCTGATATTTCTACGACTACGATTAATTACAAATAAAAGAAATTTATACATCATGTGACTTTGACACCAAAGCCCTCTGCAAGCTGTAACAAAGAAGGTTTAAGCGTGGTTAACGCTACAAGTTAGTACAAAAACGACAGTACTTACATGACTCGCAAGCGTATCCATAGAAGCCACTAACACAATTCCTGCTAATGAGATCACACCTAGATCCCGAATAATCACTATTGCACAAACACATATTCACTGCTGTACATACTCTATTTGCATTGCAAACGCTTGTACTGTTCATCAACGTGCTATAACAGTACCACGTATCGCAATACTTTCCAGAGTAGCCAGTATTGCACGTGCAGTTCTCATAGCTTGAACACTTCCCGTTTTGTGGGCCGTTACACACCAATGGAGATGTGTTTATATAGTTTCCACAGGTATACGTTTGACAATTCTCTCCGTAATAGTTGGTATTACATTTACAAGTATTCATAGACGTACAGTTACCTCTAGACGAACAAGCAAGCGTGCTATTGTACTGCACATCAAAACACTTCCAGTACTGACATAACTGTCCAAAATATCCCTCGTTACACGTACAAGTGTTATACGCAGTACAATTTCCTCTTGAATTGCACACACTTGAGTTATCATACTTGATACTATTACACGTAGGATACTAACAATACTGTCCATACATTCCTACTGGACAATAATCAAATCGTATGTTTGCAAACATCATATGATTACAGTTATTGGACGATCCAGCTTGAACAACAGTAAACACGATACTACTATTTGTGGAAACATCAATGTCAACTGGAATAGCTGTCGGATCAGTAAACTTGCCTACAAGTTTTGTAAAGTACACGATCCCGTCAACTTTTAATGTGACGGAGAGTGTAGCCCATAGAGATGCTGGGCTGGAACCACAATCGGTGCTCAACAAAGAGTAATTGTCATCTGTACCAAGAAGAACCCGGAAACGCACTACGCGCACGCCATTGGGTACAAATGACCATAAATTACTTGGTCCGTATGTATAGGATCGGTAACTATTTTCTGGATGGATGTAAGATACGTAATTGTACGTAATATAATTAATGGTATACGTTCCAGAATTTTGTTCGAGAATGCTACCGACTGGCACGATTGTTGTTGTTCGAAATGGACTCCAATAAAATGTAACGTATCCTATTGCGTATTCGATTCTCGCGTTTCCCTATTTGTTAGAATATTTTTTATCATTCTTACGAAAACGAGTTGGTCACATGTGAACGTTCCACCAATAGGAGAGATGACGATTAATAAAAAACCAATATTGGTTACATCTAAATCAACAGTTGTGACTTCTCCTAGTGACCAACTTTTTCCGGATAGCACAGCTGTGCCATCTAAATAAATAGTAAAGTTCAAACGACCTGCGTTATCGTTGCCTCCTAGTTTTGCAGAGCCAACGCATGTTGTATTCACGTTCGTTCCATTGTACTGTGAATCAGGTATTCCCAATACGCCTCGTAGTTTTGTGTATGTTACTCCTACAGGTACTAATAATGTTAATGTGAATGTGAAAAGCGTTACAAATGGCTCCTATGCTCAGAGATATTTTCACGTCTGTTGTTTGGCTTGGAGATATAACTAATGAATTTGGATATGCTGTTTGGTTGAGAGTTTGACTCGATGATATTCCAAACGTTGAGAACGTACCAGATTTTGTCCATGTATTAAGTTGTGTAGTTAGGTAGTATGTATTTGTTAGCGTAGGTTGCGACGTAACGATTGTGGCAAGTAGAAGTATGACCAATGCATAACGCATCCGTTTTGCAAAGATCAACTAGACTCATGCTTATAACAAAACGCAAGGAGAACTCTGCACAAGTTTGTTTGACATGTCGGCAATCACCCTACAAAGAAACGTTACCTGGTACACCAATGCGAATTGACATGCAAACAATAATTTCCCATCAAGTTCTGCTAACGGCGTCATACCACCCAACTACCTAGGTAGCACTATTTTACTAAACAAAATGTTGCGATTGCAACCACCCTTTTTCTTGATCCATTATATCGCTTCTCTACCTGCTTTGTTTCCATGTTGTATTGAAGTAATGTGTCCTCATCCACACAAAAGAACCACCCATCACAGCCAGCAAACGGCCCTTTCCCAATAAAGTTATCAACTTTACTCAGCACAGAAAGCTTTAAATCTGTAATAAAAACTGTATTCTTATCTTTCATTACCAACTTGTCTCCTGCTCTAATTACTATTTCTGCAACAAATAACGGTTCCCGCTCATTTGTTTCATAGTTCCAAGTTAACACTTTGCCAATAGAAAAACAAAATAACAATTTACTGTCTCCTAGACTTAATAAACTGTATCTAGTTCGATTGATGAAACTGTGCTCTAATCTGATTTGTCGTATAACATGTAACTGTTCATTTCGTATTGATAGAGTATCTCTCTCTACTACAATGAACATTTTGTTATCTATTCGAGCCATTTTTGAAATTTGATTCACTACGCGCGATGAAAGTTCTTGGCGAGTATGAATATCCCATACGTGCAGGGTGTCATCTACAGTACCATTTGATATTCCAACTAGGTAATTGTCACTCAGTAGCAACAGATCTTGGAAGCGTTTTCCGTATGCTGACTTTACGTTTAGTGCGCTTTGCTGGCTCTTTTCCAAATCGTAGAGTAGAGTTCTTTGGTTACTTCCAAGTGCTATTTGTTTTCTACTCACAAACGTGATTGTGTACACTCTGCCTCCAGGATTTAATTTACTAAAATACTCGCATTCACTGTCCCAAACTAGAACGTCACTTTCTTCATCGAGACACGCGATGTATTTTGTAGGTTGTGACAATTTTGATTTAAGATGGGAAAGTATCTCTATATTTTCAGACGCACCCGCTAATATGATATCTATCATCTCGTGTGGCGAATAGTAGCTTTGCGAACTACAGTGGTGTAGTTTAGGACGCTTGAACGAAGACATACTCGACTGGTTGCGTTTGGTTACAAATATTTTCATAGGCAAGTACGATTGTGCTGCCTGTAGGAATCTAATTCTCGCAAAGTCGCTGTAGCAATGTTACACTATGTTTGGAAAGTTTGACAGACATGGCTACTGTAAAATGCAGTAAATGATTTAAAAGAAAAAATTATTATCCAAGTTTCCGCCGTGGTATGGTGTTTGCTGGCCATAAGTGACCCTTTTAACCTCCCTAATAACAGTTTTCAATAAGTCCATTATCTCTACTTCTTCATCAAGCGCTTTACTCAACGCATACGCAAAAGGAGAATTGTTCTTAAACTCTGGACATTCGTCCAGCGCCTTTTGTCCTTCCAAGGTACTGTAAATGATAATTGATCCACTGGGAGGATTAATGTTGCATAGTGTAGAGCTAGCGTTTAGGATTGATCGAGTTGACTTAAAATCGATCTCATCTCTGCAGGCATCCACAAGCGTAACTTGAACACAATTACTACTGCAACGCTCAGAAATAATATCAAGAGCAGTTTTCAAACTTGTGCATCTGCTTCGAACACTAGATTGTGTCTCCAAGTTGGCGTTGACTGGTATCAAATAGTTATCACCCTCAAACTGAACTGCATGACCAGCATAGTAGAACAAACAGCAGTCTATCTGATCATCTAATTGTTGAACTCTTTTGGCAAAATTCTCAATGCAATCGATAATTTCTACTTGGCTTTTCATATCAGTTAAGCATTCGACTTCGAAACCAATACTTTGGAACTTTTTGGATAGTAACTCGATATTGTTACCTGGATTGTTCAATACTTTGTGATGAGAATAATTCATGTTACCAATCATTAACGCCATTCGTTTTTTCATGCTCGCGCGACGTAGTTCTCGCTCCAACGTTAATTTCTCTGTAGCTTTTTCTTTAATTAATAACACCCTTTCTTGCTGCTCCCTTCTCCGTTCTATCTCTTGTATTTGTCTCTTTTCTGCCAACTCTAATTCGATCTCCAAATCTAGTCGGAATTTTTCGTTTTCTCTTTGCGCTATTGCACACTGCTCTGCTTCTTCCAGATACAAAATCGCTTCTTGGTGCTCTTTTATATTACATTTTCTTTCTTCAAGCT
>JAESGV010000450.1_pt1 | contig 18348 bp, 14 predicted proteins | sample 9269781 | NCBI WGS metagenome assembly JAESGV01 (sample SAMN15741586, study PRJNA653496) | algae metagenome | isolation source: Tildeniella torsiva UHER 1998/13D and co-occurring heterotrophs from... | place: Slovakia: Slovak Paradise National Park, Hrabusice, Kosice Region | collected 2000-01-01 | reverse complement strand
TGTTATACCTTTTTGAACACGGCTGGATGGCCTTCTTTTTGAAGTTTGTTCACCTGCAGCATCTTCCGATCGATGTGTTGATGATGAACCTGCATTCACTGCTGTAACTTTGCTCATTAGTCGCTTTAACTCGACGACGTTAGGTACCAACTGTTTGGTTTTCTCCACTGGTTGACAATGGGGCTCAAAGAAATTTTTGAGCAAATGTGCTTGTTATCGATTACCTAAAACAAATTCGGAAGATTGATGGTGATTTTCCGCACATGGCAGAGCTTTGTTTCAGTGTGTTCATAAACACAGTTTAGGCATTGACTGTGATGTGAGGCGCTTGTATCAATTTTGCAAGCTAGATGAAATCGTACCTGTAAATAAACATGTAGAAATTTTAATTGTTTGAGTCAGAGCTGTAATATCCTGAAATCAATCCGTTGGTATGCGAACTGTTAACAATGTTACCCAAAACAATTAATCATCGCGCTAGAATAGGAGGTGGACAACTACGGTACAGTCGAACGTTGGTGTTTGGAACTTTGAGACAGCAATCAATATCAACTACAAACTCAAACAAAGCGGAACGAGAACCCAACGGTTAACAAGTGGAAACAATGTCTGTGTCGTACTCATCACCAACACCACTTGCCTCAGACATTATTTCTTCTAGGCTTTCCACCTCACCGTCCCAAGTCACAATTGACAAAGCAAGCGTGACACGTAATGCATTGTCGAACAAGTATTCAAATTCCAACCTAGTCAGAAAAAGTATGGAACGAGGATCCTATAGACAAAAACTACAGGGTCGTCGTACTGTAGCAGAATTTGAAAAACTTGCTGTAATTGGAAGAGGCGCATTTGGAGAAGTACGTTTGGTTCGAGAAATCAGCACACAAAAAATACTGGCAATGAAAATGCTAAAAAAATCAGAAATGTTGAAGCGGAATCAAGTGCAGCATGTAAGATCTGAACGTGACCTTATGGCCAGTTCAGAGGGCGAACAATGGATTGTACAACTGCACTGCTCTTTCCAGGATGACGAATACTTATACCTAGTAATGGAATTTTTACCCGGTGGTGACATGATGACGTGGCTTATCCAACATGAAATTTTCACCGAACAAGTATGTTCTTTTGACATGTACTTACTGTTTAGCAAACGCGTTTTTATATCGCAGAACTTGTACTAGCAGTGCACTCTATCCATACTATTGAATATGTACATCGTGACTTGAAACCAGATAATATTCTACTAGACAGTAGAGGTCACATCAAATTAAGTGACTTTGGACTGAGTAAACCATTTGTCGGTGAGAGTGCCATGGAGACAGATGAAATAGAAAAAGCAGCCAAAGAATATCCAATGGATAAAAACGAATTAACTAGAAGAGAAAAAGTAGACACGTGGAAACGGAATGGTCGTCATTTGGTATGTAGTCTATAATAGTCATACTAACAATTGTAGTTGTATAGTACAGTAGGGTCAAATGGATATATTGCACCAGAAGTTTTGTTGAAAAAAGGATACGGAGTAGAGTGTGATTGGTGGTCGGTAGGTGTCATAATGTTTGAAATGTTATGCGGGTACCCACCTTTCTATTCGGACAATCCAATGCAGACGTGTCATCAAATTGTTAGGTTTAAAGAGTTTTTAGAGTTTCCAGACGATATTCCACTAACAGAGGACGCTATGGACTTGATTGAGAAGTTACTGTGCGACCAAAGTGAACGTATTGGGTTCGAACAAATCAAGCGTCATCCATTCTTTGCTGGTATTGATTGGAACAATATCCAAAGTCAACAAGCGCCATTTAGACCTAAATTATCGTCAGAAGCAGATACAGCGTATTTTGACAATTTTGAATCTATTGACATGTACAAAACCATTCGTGATAACAAAAAGTTTGCCAATATGAGATCTGATGAGAATCACGTCTTTTACGGCTACACTTTTAACAAGGCAAAACAAAAGAAGAGAACTGCTTTGAGTGATGCACTGTTTTCAGACACGTTAGAGTCTGATGTGATCATGGAATAAATTATGTACGTGTTAAAGGTAGATTGTAATTCTTGTCTTATTACAAGTTAACAACATGAGTAGGGAACAATCGTTCGGGTTCCAATTCCGGCTGCTCTCATAAAAACGTTGCTAAGACGTCTTATCGCACAGATGATAATAAGAGGACAAAACAGTAATTCTAATTACCGACGGCATAATACTAAATAGTAGGCAGAAACTCTAGAAAAAATTTGGCGGAACACAAACCACCTAGAATATTGTGGTACCTGCAAAACACAACACCAACAAAATGCTTCATAGTTAATATAATTTATAGTAACAAGTTAGCAAGTACAACCAAAACGGCAACAAAGGACATTCCAATTACATTGGCACCGGATACTTGAGTGGTTGAGCTTGAACCTTGAACGATGAATGGCACGGTGGCGACAAAAGTACTGTCCATGTTGGAGGCTTCACCAATACGTCTTTGCGCTGGTGCTTCGAGTTTAGAAATCAATAAGACTTGGCATGTCATAGGTGCGCTATGTGCAGTGTTAGCTGCGTTGGCGGTGTTCATTGGGACTTGAAGTCTGAACTTCTTGTTACCCAAACTATCAGAAGATGTTAATACAACACTTGGTGTTGGATGAACAGTTTCTGAACCTAGATCAACCCATTCGAGTTTTCCGCTGCTACTGGCACAACCACCGTTTGGATTGGTAGTTGGATCGTAGACAGAGATGGCAGTCAAGTAGTTTACACAGCACAAGTAGCCTCTATCTAAACGCAACTTGTAGGAGCTTGGAATAGATGGTGAAGTGGCGGTAATAGAGTTCTCAATGAACAAGTTATCAGCAGCTGCGGCAAGTGATGAGTATGAGGCAGTACGGATAGTGTTGTACTGGTTGTTGGTGTACAACTTGCTTTCGGTGGTGATGACGGTACTATCGACAACAGTTGGATCAGATGGAATAGTGTAAGAAAGTTGGTAAGAAAGTGTTACATCTCTTGTCTTGACAAAAGTGTTTGTGTTATCTCTTTCCCAGACTTCCATAGTGTTATCATAGTCATCAGTGAGATCAGTTGGTAGTGAAGCTAGAGCAACACTGTAGGTTTGAGGGCATGCAACATTGTATGTAGTACAGGTAGTAGTTGTGGTTGGAATGCTGACTGGACCAGTTCTCTTGGACAAAGCAATTGCTCTCAACTCACTTCCTGGTACTAGTGGAGTCATGTTACCAGTGATTTCCAACTTGCTATCAGGGGTAACTCTCAAACCAGAGAATTGCCACTTGGCAGACTTATCGGCAGTGATAAAATCAGCTGAAGTTGAGGCAACGTTGAGTTGAGTTCTGAATGATACGTACGAGACGAAACCAACATAGTAGCATGTGCTATCAGCTGGTTTGTTGACAGAGAAGGTACTGTAGACTGGTAGAGTATACTTGATGGTTTGACCGTTGTTCTCCAACGCGACTCTCCAGTTGTTGTTGATACCTGCAGTGTTAACAATATCACTCAAGGTTTGAGTGAGAGTGTAGGTTTCAGTACACGATGAAGTTGTCTTGACCCACGCTGAGCCAACTGATGAAACTAGATTATCAGAGTTACGGCATACGTTTGCGCCTGCTTCCTTTGAGTCGATACTGTGGTAGACAGTCAATGGCCCAGCGTTGATGGAGTATTGGCGAAGCATCTTGACAGTTGTAGTGATGGTTGAACCACTTGCTGTGGCTGTGATAACTGGCTTTGGAGCACCGTACTTGGCCTCATCGAATTGCATGCAAGTTGGTGGAACAGTTGGTGCTTGGGTTGATGGTGCTGGTGGTCCTGGTGGTGAGTTGGCTGGACATCCAGAGTCGGCTTCTCCTCCTGGAGCTAAAGGAATTCTAATCTTACAGTAGATAGTTTGTTGTTCTGGTGGGTAGACCCAAATGATTGGAGTACCGATGGCCAAGTTGGCGTAGTTAGTGTTGTATTGGTTAACAACAGTACCAGAACCGCATGTTTGGGATGTCATCCAAGAAAAATCTGGTTGTCCTGTACATTGTTTTTGATTGGATTCATTGATACAATACGTTGGTGTACCAGTGCAAGTCCATTTCAAACTTGTATGGAATGTAGCTTGAGTGTTGTCCGATTGGGTGCTAATGGTTAGAATTTGTTAAAAGCTTACAAGGTGACGTCAGCGCCAAAGCGACCTGGGTTGTTGCCGCTATAAATACCAATGTTTTGAACAGAGATCGTCAACCAGTCTCCTGGAACACCAACTCCAACTGGTAGTGTGTAAGTCTTTGCAATGTTCCAAACATTGTATTTTTCAAAGGTACTATCAACGGGTACGCCGTTTACCCAGGCTCCGACAATCTGTAGTCGTTAGAAAAGTACCAATAGCGCACGTACGTAGTCATCAGCCAAAATGGTGACTGAGGTTTGAGCGGCGAGAGCATACGCTGCTAGTAGGGCAATAGCAACGAGTACCTTGTTCATGTTGTTTCTGTGAAAATAGTGGTAGTTTACTGGAGCGCAATCTTTGTTCTTAAAAATAAAGAAATCAGCTTCAAATGTCACACTAAAAATTCTCAGTTTGTAGCGAATCGCGCTTCCAAGCGCCGTTATTTCTTCGCAAAGTATAAGAGGAGGTTTGATCTTACCTTTTAAGTAGTAACAGAGCTATTGAACTGCAATGAAGGCAAAAAAAGTTGACATTATAAGTGCAATGTTGCTGACGCTGGCGACCTGATTGTCATATTTTGCCAAAAAAATGTATACTCACAAGAAAACCATTTGTCTTCAGGTCCTTAATTATTTAAAGTAAACGCCAGATGATCAACGTTTGTAATGCTTTGGTTGTCTTCAGTCTTCAAACTCGGATAAATGGACGATGACGCTACCCTTGGGGACAGAATAAATCCACACATCGTTACCTGCTTGACAAAACTTGAAGAGCAAGCAAAAAAGAAGGGATACGAGAAGCAACGCGTAGCTTACACACGAGCACTGCGAGCGGCGCAACGATATCCAATAGCATTGAAATCTGGAAATGAAGCCAAAGTGTTAGACGGTGTTGGTCCTGTACTTGCACAAAAAATCGATCAATATCTTATTAAGAAAGGAGTATTGAGTCAATCTTCGATACCAAGAAAAGAGAAAACGCAAAAGAAAAAGTCATACGATCCAAAGTATCGCTCTGCAGCATGGGCATTGCTCATTGTACTCTACCGAAACTTGAAAAAGTCTACAGGATACTATAAGGGTAAAATGACCAAGAATGAACTCGTTGCTGCAGCTTCTCCACTTTCAGACACACCAATGTCTGCTAGTGGCGGCGGCAGACTACAATACAGTGGATGGAACTGTATGAAAGGCACATTGATGGAAAAAAAACTAGCCATATGCCACAGAAGAATGAAGCCTCATCGATTTGCGTTAACACCAGCCGGAAGAACAGTAGCAAGAAGATTACACTTGTGCGAACGAAAAATGGCCAAAGATGCTGGAGAAAGTGACGGAGAAAATGATTTCAATGTTACAGACACAGAAGACAACATTGAAATCAAAACTCCAAAAAAGTTAACCAAAAAGCAAGAAGAAAAGCACGACATCAATTTGACACTATTTAGTGTTAGTTACGCAAACTCTGCACTTGATATTGTAGAAAGCAAAGATGACGCAGGTGTACAAATTACCGATAACGATGGATTACTCATGCTCGTGCGAGTGATGGTACCAAACGCATCAAGTGTAGATAAAGTGAAAGAACGATTCTATGAAATCGAACGTCAAGATGATAATATCGTTTTTGCATGGATAAAAGATGAACACGCGCCACAGACGAGTCAACAGTTATTTGACGTCATACTACCACAAAATGTAATCGAATTATGTTCACCAAAGAAACCAAAAAAATCACCAAAGAGAAAGAAACAAGTACTAGATGACGACGACGAAGAACCTCCACGAAAACAAACCAAGATTGATTTTACAAACTTTCGTGGAGAAACAGCTACACAAGAAACCAAAAAGTTATTCTCACCACACTATGAACTCATACTACTCATCGATCAACGTGAAAAAGCCAATCGTGATCGAAAATACATCTTTAACGGAGTTTCCAAACAGATACCAACTCGTATTAGTCAACTGTCACTTGGTGATATGGTATGGATTGCAAAAGATGGTGATCGTGAAGTCATACTTGATTTTATTGTAGAAAGAAAATCAATTGGTGATTTAGCATCAAGTATCATTGATGGAAGATACCAAGAGCAACGGTACCGTCTTCGTGAGAGTGGTATTACAAATGTATTGTATATCATTGAAGGAGATTCTTTATCACAAGGTCGTATGCCTCAACAAGACTTTGAAAGTGAGCTAGTCAAGTTGACCATGACAGATGGCTTCTACATGCGAAGAACAGGAACTGTAGATATGACAATCGAGTTGTTAGTACAAATGACTCAAGTGATACGAGAAATACTAGACACTGATGGTATTGATATGCATGTGTACGTGAATGATTCAGGAGATGATATGCAATTGAGCGAGTTTAATGCAACGATGGGAAAGAACAAGACTGTTTTGACAACCAAAGAAATATTTGGAAGACAGTTACGGTGGCTTGAAGGTTGTTCAGTACGTGTGGTAGAGAGTATCTTGGATACATACAGGTCTCCTAGAGAGTTGGTGCAAGCATTTGAAAAAGAAGGAGTCAGTGCAATTGAGAAACATATTGTCAAATCAAATTTTGGCACATCTGCAGGTAGAATTGGAAAGTTGACGAGGAGTGACTTGTTCGAGTTCTACACCTGTAAAGAAGCAAAATAGTTTGAGGGACTTGTCCATTTTAAAAATTATAAAATAAAAGAAAAAGTAAGAATAATAAGTTTTAATACTTAATATATTATATTATTAATATATAAATACTTTTTTCAAACAGGTGACTGTTTTATTTATTTGTAAATTTATACATTATACTGTAGATTTATCATTGAAAACTCTTTACCAACTTTGTTCCACAAGGGCCAGTTTATTACTTATATTTACAACACGAAAAAGTGTTTTGTAGGCAATAGTTGTTTTTGTAAAAACAATTTAACATGAAAGCAAAGCAGGACAAAGACAGACGGTCATCTGTACCTGCCGAACTTTTGCAATATGCCACAGATTATATTAATTCACACCACCAGATTGGGAGCACAGTTGATACCTGTCTCGCAACATGCAGACTACATTTGCAACAACTAGCAACTCGAAAAACAACAACTGATGATCAAGCACGGTTACTACGTACTATCGGAACACTACTAGTTCAAGAAATAACGACACACGAGCAAGAATTCATCTCAAACGTAACAAAAGTCCACACCCTACTGCGTTTGGTAATTCGATTTTATTTCTATCCAGAAACCAAACCAATACACAAACAAGTTTCGTGGATTATGGAGCAAATGAGCTCAACTATTACTGACAAAGATGCAAGTTCGAACATGCACAAGTTTATTCACAACACGTTTCAAGAACAATTTTTACATTTTATCAATGGAAGACTGTTCCAAGATGATGCTAACTTGACGGGAGATTTTAACGAATATACTGTACAATTAGAAACGTTTGAATTTTTGAACGAGTTAGAATCTTTCAGAGCAGATATCACCCCGCATATCTTTTCTATTTTGGCAAAATCGGCACACGTGTTGGAAAAGTTATTTGGCAACAACTCTGTCGCTCAACAATTGCTACCGCAGTCCGTGTTCATCATCGTTGGACTATTCAAACTGATAACATCTTTGGCAACAAAAAATATGGAAGCCATGAAGACCGCCATTGAAGAACGTAACAAAGCATTAGGCAAGATTGTTGAATGCGGGTTTAGAGCAATGATCAATCCACACTTTTCACGTGATGCACAACGCGTTCCGTTACTTATTTTATACAAGTTGTTGGACTTGTCTTTCACAAACAAGGAAGAAATTGGAGATTTGTTCTTGATTTCGTACTTTGGTGAAGATTCAAAGGTTACACTACAAGAGTTGGAATCTGAACTTCCATCGATATTTGTTCATGTTGTAGTGAACAGAGAGTCCAAGTACTTACACGCTGCGTTCACTCACTTTACTGAAATGAGTAAGATTGCCGCGATAGGGTCTATTTTCAATGCTTTTGACTCTGTTACACTATTACGCGAACAAGACAGACAAGGAACACCATTTTCACTACTTTTCGATGGAGCGTTTCCGCAATTATGCACGTACAGTAACACTGGTTCCACATCGTTACACAAGTTACTCGCTTTGCAACGAATTCTTGCAGCAGCCATGCAAATCAAAGAAATTGCATCACAACACGTTTCACTCGATATTCAGAAACGTATTGCACAAACGGTCAAACAATTGTTCAACATTGTCTTTGACAATTGGGAAAACACCATGCACAACATTCATGAAGTTGCTCGGGACACTTTTGCACAAGCGTTAGAGATTCATGACTTGTTAGAGCCATCAATCAAGGAAATCATTGACATACAAAGTTACACTCGCTTTTTAGTGAACACTGATTGGGCCTGTAAGGGCAAGTACCCAACGTTGAACGCTTTACAGTCACGTATCGGTGTAAAAGGCGTATTATCAGCTTCACCTGATATTTTCAAATCGATTGTTGCCGTGATGGGTGTACCAGCCGTCAACACGCAAGCGAGTACACTTTTTGGACAATTAGCTTTGGAACTTAACAAGGAAGTACCAAGAAACGAGTGGGAGGAGGTTGTACTTATACCTATAGTAGAAGCAGTAGGTTCCGTAGAAGAGCATCAACGCAGTGCTATTTTCACATACTTGATGCCCAAGTTGATCAAAAATGATGCCAATTGTGTACCATACATGTTGAGTAGACTGAAAACACTACGAGATAAGCAGTTCCAACTCGAGTTCTTTGGCGATAACCATTTAACAAGTATTATCCAAACCATGAAAATTGCAAAAACGAATGGTGTGCTCAATACTGAACAATTAGACCCAAGTATTGTTCGGGAAGGGTTGATTCATGCTTCCGAAGAGATACGTTTATCTACATTTGATTTGATGATAACAAGTGTGAAATCAACAGAACCACCAACAGATCTTGATTTATTGGAACAGTTTTTCGTTTTGAATTTGAAGAATAGTGGACCACTGTTCCGGTACCAATATTGTTCAACGATGAATCGCTTCTTTAAGAGAATACGCGATAGTAGTTACAAGATTTACAACGTCTATGAGAGAAAGAAGAATATTCATGTACTATTTGGCACCGATGCTACAAAAGATGTAAGAACATCCAAACATACTAACACGTAGACAAAATTAATTCAAGATAGAAAAGAATACCACTCGATGATGAAGTTTTTATCAGTTATTACTACATTTTTACAGAATTCAATGTACCCAGGTTGTACACATGAAAAGTTGATCCTCTGCATCGAAATTTACAAATTATTAATCCAAACGTTCATGAACAACTCTTCGATCCAAGTATTCGATACACACAGTCAATACACAAGTATGGTTCTACTTGACAACTAACAAATATAGCCTCATTGTGGACTCGTGTGAACATGTTTCCTCCATCGCTCATTACAACACTTTTGAATACCTTTTTGGATTGTTGGGACAAAGTAAGAGAAAGTTTGTACGAGTTGTTGGTTTTAATACCATCGCCGTTACCTTCGTATCATACACCAGAGTTGGTACAAGAGCTCATACAATGCGCACTCAAGTTGATGACAAGCGCTAGACAACGAGAAAGTGATTCTGCAGCGTTGATTCTTCGATTAGTGTTTGCCAAGTACATGCCACTAGGGTGGACCGTTGATGAACAACTTAACTTGATACAATCATCAACTGCAAATCACTCGAGTAAGTTTCTTTTACGCATGCTCACTCAATAGATATTTATTCGTTCTTGCGAGCACTATTATTGATTTTGAAAAAGTCCACTGACGCGTGCGAAAAAGATATTTTCAATATCACTCGTGAGCATGCGTTGATCGGACATTTGGCGTCTATTCACAACATTATTCGTGATATCGACTTTTCGATAGAAGAAAAACGTGGATCAGAACATAAACTGTTGTGGAGAGAATTAATAGATGATTTGATGGAAACAGTAACACGAGGATGTACACTCGCAAACAAAGTAATTTCTGACATGAACGATGACGATGAAGAAAGTACAATTAACGTTGATTGTAGAGGACATGTCTATTTTGATAATACAGAACAACAAACAGTCGACTACTCTCGCGTACACGCGTTAACTGTTAATTGTTGGTTAACTGTGAAAGAAGCATGTACACTATTAGGAACAATTTCCGAACGAGTACCAATGCACAAGAGTACAATCACAAAAGATGTTCTAGGAGAAGAGTGCATGATCACAACAACAAGATTGAAACATTTGGGAAAACTTTTCATGGATATGTTATTGTCAACAAAACATATTGGTGCCATTGAAAAGTCACAAGTTGGATTCCAATGCTTGTGTAAGAGATTGTTGATTTGCAACATACCAGAATTGAGTGTATTACCAGGTCAATGGTTGGAAGATATGATTGCTATCATTTTGAAACAAGAAACGAGTATTTTGCGTAGAAGTGCAGGAGTACCGTTCTGTATTATCGCTCTAGTGAAAGCAGAACCGCAATCCATGCCTCGAGTGTTACTACCACGTGTCATGAAATTCTTGTTCGAGTTGACTAGTCAAGAGAATATTCTAAAGACTGACGAAGAGAGTGCAAGGAAAACTGTTCACGCGTTGAACATTTTGCGTGCTATCTTCCATGAAGCAACACTTGCTACACATATTACACAGTACATTGAGAGTGGTTTCACGTGCTCTTTGAACGGATTCTGTTCAACTAATTGGACTGTTCGTAATTCATCGTTGATGTGTTACACATCGTTGATGCAACGCGCGTTAGGAAAGAATGTCAAAGTATCATCGGATCACGCACTAACAAGTCGTGAGTTCTTCTCAAGATACCCATCACTTCGTCCATTACTCGTTTCGCAACTTAGTATTGCCACAAAGGATCATAACTCACTACATCCATCACTGTATCCTTCATTGTTGCTACTATCACGTTTAAGATCGATGACTGATGTTAGTGATGACTCTAGCGATGAAGACATGGTACCACTTGTCAAGCAATGCGTTAATAACAGACATTACATGGCTCGTACACTTGCCGCAAAAGCCTTGGTACCATTGATTGAGAAGACAAGATATAACGATTATGTTGCAAGTATATTCGAAGAGTTGGACTCTTGCAAGAGCTCTAACAAGAGACATGGTTTGTTATGTCAACTATATCGTTTTATCAAGTCAGAGTTTAACATTGAGTGGTTAGTCAAATTAGTAGAGCGACTAGATCAGTTGACAGTGAAGAACCAATGTCACGTATCACGTACTATTTATTTCAAGATTTTATCACGAATGTTACGTACAGCACACGCAAATCGTGACTCTATTGATTCTACTTTGTTGTCAAGAGTAGTTGATACCACGTTACCAAATAGTGTCTTCACCAAAGACACAAGCAATGTAGGTACAGCTCTCATGCAAGCACAAGCAACAACTGCTGTACTACAAGCATTACATATACTCAACAATCAAGATCTACTCGCTAAAACGATAGTAGAGTTAATTTCTCACGACTCCTACACAGCACGAGTTGCATTGTATGAGTTCATGACCAAAAATAATGTAGAATGGATACACGACGGTGAATACCAATACGTTCGCAAAGCCATTCTAAAGAGTGTACTATTAGAAGAGATGGACGTCAACGTGTTAACTGCAGGATTGACAGTCATACATACACTACTTGATCGCTCATTCTCAAATGATTTTGAACACGACAGATCATTATTGTGGAATAGATTACTATCGTTTATCAAGGGAGCAAACGCATACGTGAAAGAACAAGCCATTATCGTGATGGGGCTACTTATTCGTGATGACTCTATGACAAAAGAATGGATAGACATCATGACAGAACATGTGAAACCAACTCAACAAGATAATCTACGGTTAGCATGTCAGAAATCGATCAAACTATCAAACATGCTAAAAAGCGATTCTGGTAGTGCTCAACTATGCGCATGGAAATGTTGTGTGATTCTGTTACAAGATGAAGATGAAGAAATCAGAAAAGAAACAGCATCTATGCTTTCGTACTTGATTAGTAGTTCAAAATATGATTTGCAAGTAGAGTACGTATTAGAAGCATGTATGAATCGCATGACTGAATTGTTCCATGACAATCAAGAGTATATCCAATTTTTATTAGAATTTGCATCGTTACGAGACAAACAAGGACAAATTCAATTCCAATTGGAACAAATCGATCAAGCGCCATTGTTTGATCCAGAACCAGAAAATATATTTGTGGAAGCTTTATTCACAGCGCAACTAGCAGCAAACCAATTGTACAAGATATCAAAGAACAAGCCAGTGAATGATACACTACTCGTAGAAGAACTACAAGTTGTACTTGATACAGTAGAAAAGAAGAATAATGTCTACCATGTTGGAGATTTGTCAAATCATACACAAATCTTTTTGGCGCTGTATCGTGTTGCATTAGGACTTCGTGCTGTACGATCGACAAACTTGAAGAGTATGGAAGACAAGTTGTTACATGTGTTACGATCACCTAATGCTACGCTTTTGAACGTGTTTAACGAATTAATACCATTCGAAGAGTTGATGTACACAATAACCCAAAAGTAAAATAGCACGAGTAGCTATACAAAATGGAGCATTTACATTAATTGTAGAATTGATCAACTCCGGGAACACCCTCGGGAATCTTGTTTCTGAACGATTCAACTTGTTCAAATACACCACCAATTTGCTTTCCTCCAAATGGAATGTCTTGAGCATACTTCTTTGCAGTCTTGAAGAAGCCACCGGCTTTCTTGGAAGTTCTTTCAACTAATCCTCGGTACTTGGACACGTGTTTTCCGAATCCTGGGATTCTCTCAGCGAAGCCAATTGGATTTGCTGGATTGAAGCGTTTCGCAATATCAGCATACTTGGAGAATTGTTTTGGAAATTTGATTTTTCTGGTTAACTTTTTGAAGTTGATATACTGTCCAACATCACCGATTGGACCTGGTAACTTGACTTTGTTCAATCCAGGAACTTTTTTGATAGCCTTACCAATTTTACCCAAGAATGCAGTTGAATTAACAACCAAGAGCATCATAACAAGTACAGCCAACAATAATAATGCGCGTTTCATGTTGAGTTCGTTTGTTTCTGTTGTTTGATCGATTAAATTTAGCTTTTTATGTCACTTTTTATGGTAATAGGGTAACACATCAGTATTTCTTTGTTTGCGAATCACCAATAGATACATCCAACTCCATTTACCGGTTGCAGCCAACAAGTTTCTAATAATATCTTGGTTGTCGCACTTGTTATGGCACCGCAAAATAATGATGCAAACTTAGGTTTCAGTTCGGTAAGTTATTTTACAGATTCAACAGTGACAGATGTTGTTGGTGCAATCTTTTTATCATATTTCATCACTGTTTTGTATCCTCGCACCACTGTTCGTCCTGTTGAAAATATATTGAACGCAAATGCAGCCCAAGAGGCTATAAACCCACCTGCTGAAGCTCCAACGAACATACCACCGAGTGCTCCCATCGCGTGTACTCCAAGATTACCGATAACTTTGCTCGCTCCAACTACTTTGCTCGATTTTTGTATTTTGACATCGTTTGTTTCTGTGTGAATAGTTTTGTCTTCCTTGTGTAATCTTTTTTTCAACCATTTCATGATCGTATTTGCACTAAACGTTCCAACAACTAATCCAATAGAACCACCGATTGCTCCACCGATAAAAGCTGGATTTTTTAAAATTAATCTCTTTATGAGATATTTTACACCAGTTTTCGCAACGTGTTGTGCTTGTTTAGTGTCCATCTTACTTTTTTTTTTGTAAAAACGAGCCAACCAAGCAAGTTCATAAATCGAAACCATCATGTCTAAGAGAGATAAAGTCTTTGTACGCAGAAAGGCTCATGAACAAAGTCATCTTTATTCTGGTTCCAGTTCACAAAGCGCACCAGCACCTTCTTCAGTGACATTGTCAAGCGTTTCACGTAGTCAAATTCCTACTTCGTGCGGACCACCACCTCCATTGTCTGCACCAACAGACCCCTTTAGGGACGAAGAACAACTCTATCAGCCCACCATTAATCTAGAACGAGAAATGATGGATGACGATATAGATAACTCACCAATACAACTAGATAGACTAGAAAAAGAAAAGTCTACAGGTAAAAGAAAACCATCTACGCTTTCAAACATCAAAAACCTTTTCTCTCGACAAAAACAACCACCTGCGCCAAGACCTGTTCGGAACCAACCACAACAACCACAACAACCTCTATCTACATCTTACACGCCATCCAATGAAAATTTTGAAAACACTGGTGAAGCGGATTTAGTAGACGACGGACAAATGGCAGGTTTCAAAATTCTTATTGGAGATTTATGCTACGGAAATGGAAGTCCTGCTATTGTTGATTTACCAGGTGGTGCCGGAAAGGCTATTACAGCAAAAGGATTTTCATATGACCACACCGCATCGACAACACAATTCTTGTCCATGTTACAAAGTGGAGATTACGATTTGGCGTGGATTATTAGTTTCCAATCCGATGTCAACAACAAAGAATTTGCAAAGATTGTGAAAAAGTTCCACGAAGATGGAAATGGATTGTTCATTTTCAATGATGATAACGCACATGTCAACTCACCAAGTAATGTTGTTCTAAGAGAAATCTTTGGCCAAAACTTTTACTTGACTGGAGAAACACCAGCAGGAAAACCACTTGTACCTCATGAAACTGGACAAGTTCCAGGAACATTCAAGAGAGAACATCCAATTATGGATGGTATTCTTACCCTGTACGAGGGAGTGACAATCTGTTACCCTACCACTACTCACCCTGATGTTCATGTCTTGGGTACTTCTTCTAATAATCATCCATGTGTTTTGTACTTTGATCATCCTAGACGTGGTCGTGTTATCATTGATACTGGATTTACCAAACTACACAATCTCTCAGGGTACTGGGAGAGCGTAGGAACAGGTAGATACGTAAGAAACGCAAGTTGTTGGTTGACTGGCGCACGATTCTTGGAAATAGAAGAATGGATGCGTTCAAGGTTACATAGCAAGTGCATTGATCGTGTTTATAATGATGTATTGATACAATGTACTGTATAAATATCAACATCTGTAAAACTTGTGCTTTCAAACAACTTGTTATGCCATGCCCTAATTGATGGTGATGTTTTTAAGACTTTCCCGTATCCTGTTGGAAAAACAAGCAAACCTGACTTGGTTAATGTCATTCTGCGAATATTATCAGAGCCGCTCCACGTATGAATCATTCTACTGCTTTGATTCTCTTTGTCGTGTAATGTTGTCAGGTCAAAGAACCTTACCAAGTTACCAAATGCACAAGCGAATACATCTTCTGCAATAACAACTATACCATCACTTGGGTTTCGATTATAGTCTGGATTACAGTATATTTTCTGTTTTGTTTGGTAATCGTACACCATCATTCCCGATTGACACGAACCTGTTGAAATGACGCACTTGGTACCACCAATGTAACAAATACTGTTGATTCCAGCGCTAACATCAGCTACTTTTGTTACCGTACCTGTGTCCAAACTAACGTATGTTATAGTTGAATAATCGGCAACTAGAACCGTTCTTTTTGGAGCGAGACCCAACGCTGTTATAACATGATCGAATTTAATTGTTTTTAGTACGTCAACTTCGAGTTTATCGTTTTCGTAAGTTATTTGCCAAATCATTAGCGCTCGTTCGGCGCCAACAATAAAGTATTTGTCATCAATGTTTTCTATAACTTTGCCTAAACTCGTGTAATATTTGGCTTTGTGTAATACTTTGGCAGTTTTCCAGTTTAGCAAATGGATTTCTTTTCCCCAAACATAACCTACTGCGAGGATGTCTCCCATGGCGCATAAAGTTGTTGGTACTTCGGGACAAGTTATACTGGTCACCAACGAAAAGTCACGAGTATCTACGACTAGAATCTTTTTTTCTTGATTAAAAGCGACGATATGCTCTGTTATATTACAGACACCGAATATAACAGAGTAATCTAGTGACGTAGCAACACCTGCTACTCCCACATCATCTTCTTTGTTTAATGGATTCGAACGAAGATGTAAATCATACGATGTAAGAAAACTTTTAACTTGCGAATTGTTTGTGTTGCCCATAACGGTAATTGGTTGACATGACACGTTGACACATAGCTAGGTAGCAGCCACTTATTTTATTTTTTCTTTTTAGGTGGAGCTTTTGTAGGTTTTGGTGCTTTGGTTGGCTTCGCTTTCTTGGTTGGTGCTACTGTAGTAGTGGTTGTAGGTGGCGCTATTGTAGGAGGTGGAGTGGGAGGTTGTGGTGGTGCCTACAAAGATTTAATACATAACATAAACTTACTGGATTCTTGGTGGTTCCAAGTACCAATGCTGACACTGGTTCGTCATAGATGTTTCCAACAGAATCGGCCAACATAAATACTCCATTTTGTCCCCAAGATGTTCTGTGGATGAGTTAATCAAAGTTAGTTAACTATACCCCCATGAGTTTGTTATCAACCAATAGAGCTCCTTGGAACTCTCTTCTACTCCCCAGCCAATAACGCGAACTAGTTTTAATGCCGAAACAGATTGCTTACCTCCATGCCCCCCTATTGGATTGACGCTCGTGTTTCTATAAACTCCAGTTCTGTAAAACATCAAATCGTAGTAGATCATAATCGACGCTACGATTGGTCCATTAGTCAATATATCTAATTGCATTTCTTCCTTGCTTCTATACAATACAGGTTTGGAAGTAGTGTATCTTGTTGAGTCTGCCAACACTTTTACTCCATCATCACATGTATCCGGACATGGTGGTGTTGGTCCGCCCTCTTTTACTCTGGCACACTTATACTGAAGACAAGAGTCTGTTAATACACCAGTCACATTAGCATAATCAAAGAAGTAATACTACGTTTTAGATTACATGAGAAATACTTACTGGTGAGCCGCCATTGCAACCCATCTTTCGATTACCTGGTGGTGCTTCAGCACACGTTAGAGGATCTTGAGAAGCTGCAAAGATTCCCTTGTTCGCTCCATTAGAGCTAATACACATCCTATCAGATAGTACTGAAGCGCTAGAGACTGCCCAGCAACTAGAATAGTTTAGCAGTTTACACTCTATCTTACCTTCCACAAGTACCTTGATCACGAATTGGAGAAATGCAATCTGGCCATTTCTCTCTTGCATCGAACTTTTCAGGGATAACTGGTGCGTGAAGTTTTCTTCTAGTGTTGACTTTTGAAAATGGAGTAATCTTATTCTTTCCCACCTTGTACGTGCCTGCACTAAATCTTATGTTTCCCTCCGATGTAGTGCTAAATTTGTTGTGTCCTGGCGTCCAACTTGCTTTGGCTTTGATATTCCTAATTGTAGCATCTGCTTTAGTGAATCTACCAAAGTTCTCCACCTCTTTTGCAGGTTGTGAGCAAACATCTACAGCATTTTGCAAGCATTGTTGAGGCACAGTCACTGTTCTATCCGTCAGCTTAACTTTTACGAGTGGACCAGTCTTTGTGGGTTCCTTGCTCAGAACAAGAGCAACAATTAGCGCGAGACATAATGCTACTTTCATATCGTTTTGCTCAGCGCAGTTAACCACGAGCACAGTACAATAATCAGTTACATCGGTACTTGGTTTGGTAATGGAACAAGAGATACATTAGGCAGAAAATAATGAGCAACAGCCCGCAATCAACTTGAATGCTTTGTAAAGCGTACCAAACAATCAACATGTTGGAATACTTTCGAGAAGTTTGTACACGTAATGCTGTACTTAGTCCTGACGACCAAATTAAACTGTACGATTTTATACAACAACGTATCAACGCACCAAAGACCACACAATCAGATGATTTTCCAGCTTTAAACACAAAGATAAAATCACGTGTTCAACAAAAACAGCCCACACCAAAAAAAGTTTACGCAGTGATGGATGAAACAAACGAAATCATGTTTTTCTATCGCGTGTTAACCCAATCAATACTAGCTAGTGGAGATATTTCCGATTTTACACGCAGAGCATACTATGAAGCAACATTTTTTTGCTTAAAACACGGAGATATGAAACAATCGTATGTAGGACTTACAAAACTCGTGTACGATATCTATCCACATTTAATCAAGACAAATACCGATTTACAAGAGGAGTACATGACAATAGTTG
>JAESGV010000449.1_pt1 | contig 18363 bp, 18 predicted proteins | sample 9269781 | NCBI WGS metagenome assembly JAESGV01 (sample SAMN15741586, study PRJNA653496) | algae metagenome | isolation source: Tildeniella torsiva UHER 1998/13D and co-occurring heterotrophs from... | place: Slovakia: Slovak Paradise National Park, Hrabusice, Kosice Region | collected 2000-01-01 | reverse complement strand
TAATTTGATGGAACCAGATGGTGGAGTGTTGATTGGATTGACGCGTTGAGTTGGTGATGCAGTTGTTGGTGAAGATGGGATACTGGAGTTTCCCTTTTCAATTTGTGCCTTCTTTGTTTCGTATTCTTCTTGGGTGATAATTCCCTTTTGTACAAATTGTTGCAATTTTGTGATCTGATTCTGTTGCTCTTGTGTTAACTGATTTTGTAACTTGTTTGGTGTAACAACTGGAGTTACTCTAGGAGCAGAAATTGGACTGCTTGGAGTAACAATTGGACTGACATTTCCAGAGTTTTCAATTTGTGACTTTTTTGACTCAAACTCCTCTTGGGTGATGATACCTTTTTGCACGAATTGTTGTAGACGAGTGATTTGTTGTTGTTGCTCTTGTGTGAGAGATTTTGGTGTAACAGGTGCTTGTCTAGTAACTGGTTGCATTGTTGGTGGTGTTTTGATTGGTTGTACTCTTGGTGGAGTGCTAACTGCTTGTTTGCTTGGTCCTTCGATTTGAGCTTTTTTGGTTTCATACTCTTGTTGAGTAATAATACCCTTTTGTACAAACTGCTCTAAACGTGCAATTTGTTGTAGTTGTTCTTGAGTTAACCCACTTTGAACTGGTGCAGGTGCTTGTACTGGTTTTTGTTGTACAACAGGTTCTTGTATTGGTTCCGATTTGACTTGTTGTTGTCCACCAGATGGAGTAAATGGTACACCAGCATCGTTGTGAATTTGTTCTCTTTTGCTGTCGTATTCAGATGCAGAAATATATCCCTTTTGCAAAAATGTAGCCAACTTGTCCAATTGAGTTTGTTGTTCTTGTGTGAATTTCCCACCAGTTTCTGCTTTTTGTGGAGCAGAGTTACGGATCTGCGCAACTTTGGATTCAAACTCTTGTTGGTTGATGTATCCTTTTTGCAAGAATTGTTCCAATCTAGTGATTTGTTGTTGTTGCTCTTGCGACAGTCCACCAGTTTGTGCGACTGCTTCAAATGGTTGTTCGCGGGGTGTTTCACGTGGAGTTACAGTCTCAATAGTAGGTTGCTCTGATTGCCAATCAACGGGAACTGGTTCGTCTGGTGTTTTATAAATATTGTCATACTCTACTTGTAGTTCCTCTTCTGTGATAAATCCGCGCTCAAAGTATTCTTTCATCTTGTTCATGCGAATAATTTGATTCTCGTTTAGTTGTATGTCTTGTTGTGATTGTTGAGCGTACATACGTTCTTGTTCCAACGCTGCAGCACGAATACGTGACTCTTCATACAAAGTCGCTACGCGATCAGCAAACTCTTCTTCTGTCAAGTATCCCTTCTCTTTGAAGTTAACGAGTTTGTCATATGCACGTTGTTCATCGTCTGTAAGTTGTGGTGCTTGCTCTCCGCCACTTTGGGTCGTCTCCTGTGTGATTTCTTGTTGTCCTAAATCTTGTTGGACAGGCTCTGGCTCTGGTTCTGGTTGTGCGACGGGCTCATCTGGTTCCTCTCCACCGTACGATTGTTGACCTTGTTGAATAGAGAAATTCTCTCCATCTAAACCGATAGAAAAGTAATATCCGTTCTTTGTTAAATTATATCTTTCCAACTCGTCAATGTACATTTCATTGATCATAACGTTTAAATAGACTTGATGCGCAGCTGTTGTTGGTGTTCCTACATCATGTACAACGTTCAGCGCTTCAATGTATGATGTTGACTCAAACACTGTGTCTGAATTGACCAAAAGTTTGAATGAGTTTTCCTCGGTGGCAGGAATGTTGTGGAGATAGAAATGTATTGCCACCATCGTCTTTGTTTCTAGATGTACCTGTTTTCGAATTGACAATCAACCTGTCACCGCTTGTCAAACCAAGCACAGTGAAAATGTTCATCAGGTTCATAAGAGGTCTATTCGAACTATTTGGCTGAAACGCTTTGCTTGATCACGAAGTTAATGCTAATGACAGCACATACAGTATTGGCGCGTTGAATAGTGTCAGAGTTACACAACGCAAGTGGACCAAAGTTTCTCATAGTACTTAAACTCCAGAATGAGAGGGGTGATACTCTGCTTGATCGTTTTTGTGATACTTAAGACAGCATATGCTTCTTTGCATGCAGTGAAGAGCAATGGTGTAATCCAAAGTTGGGGATCTAATTATAATGGACAGTTAGGATTAGGGACCTCAAAAAGCGACGACAATCCTACTATCGTGTATTATCCTACTTTTGTGAATACTTCATTTGTAATCGAATCTATATGCCCCGCTTATGGAAGTCTCAAAACATATTCTAAGCTATTCGTGACGACCACTGGCGAGTTATACGCGTAAGCAATAAACACTTATTAACCTATAGACTACAATCAATAGGTGTCTTCAATGCACTAATATTTGAAACACCTGTCAAGTTAAATTACACACTATTTGGAGGAGCAACAAGAGTATCACAAACGATCTGTGTGGGAAACAATTTTTATGTTCTAGACAACCTTGGTACTTTATACACATGGTAAATACAACAACAATAATTTAAATATTCTAGGGGTGTTGGTATAAGTTCTAATCCAAGGAAAGCAGGAGAAGCGTTGTCAACAGGTTCATCGACGTATATGACACGCGTTACATCTCAACCAATTAAATTTCTCAAAGTTCGTGTGAGCATCTATCACGTGGTAGGTCTAGGTGTAGATAACAATGTATACACTACTGGTAAGATGTACGAACACTAATTGACATTAGGTATAAATAACAATGGAGAGACTGGATCGTCTACAACAAGTTCTTCTACATGGCGCGATTGGGCACAGATTACATCAATAACATCGGGATCTGCAATTGACATTGCAACTAATTATCTCACAACACTAGTATTGCGTCGAGACGGAACTGTTGTTGCGTTTGGTAAAAATATAAACTATAATTGGGGTAACGGCAGTTCTGTCATTGCCGCTTCAAGCTCTAGCCCCGTTACGGCACTTGTGAGCAATGTAGCAGCCATAGACACATCTTTAGATAGAATTGCGTTAGCAATTTTGAAAAATGGGACAATTGTTACTTGGGGATCTAACACTTGGGTATGCTAGTTCAATTAAATACTAACAGTTATGCAGGGTGTAAGTTTCAATGTCATATATTGATGATAGCTTGGTCAAAATCCAATCGCGACCAATCTTTATAGACCTACACCATTTAACGTGACAGGAACTGTAGCACAAGGAAAGAAATTTGTAAAGTTTGTACCTGCAGCAGAAACGATAATGGCTGTAGATGAGAATGGTACGTCATATATGGCTGGTTACGCACAAGTAATTTACATTTTACAAATCTTACACAATAGTACCCAAAGTGGACAGACGCTTTTGCTTGGCCTTCTTTTCTATATGATGGTCTATATTTTACTAGCGTTTTGCAACTAGTTCCGCTACCTTTACCAGAAGGTTATGTATTGGAGGCGTCACATCCTGCATCAACAGGATTTGCTTTGAAAAAAAACACTACTGGTTATTATGTCTGGTAATATAGGTTTCATTGATTAATGTAAGGGGTTATTTGGCACAAGGAGAAGGCGGAGTCAGTGAAAGTTTCTTTAATAATACAGATAATCCAAATGATATGATTGGAAATATCACTATTCCTAATTCAGGTTTACTTTGCAACACAGTAAATGGGTTAGTTGTATTACGTGATGGGAAACCGTACTATGTTGGAGCAAATGAAGCGCGTCAAGCAAGTAAGTACTCTTTACAGTGATTTACAATAGTGAGTGGATATCGATTGTTAGAAAGGACTACACTCGCACCAGTACCACTTCCTGCAGGAGTTTTTCTTACACGAGTGGCTTGCTCAGATGAATTTACACTTGCTGTTGATCAAGATGGAAATGTGTGGGGAGGAGGCTCTAACTCGTATCGTACACTAAGTGACTCTGCTTCAACAACAACACCAGTTCTCACTAAGAGAACTTTTTCTGTGCTTCCTGTTGGAGCATATATTGTAGATGTAGCGGCTGGCTCAAGTTATGCACTTTTCTTAACCAACAATGGATCGGTCATGTAAGTTGTTTTATTATAACTTATAATCTAGTGCTGTTGGCACCAATTATGTAGGAAATCTTGGTACTGGTGATAAAAATACACGTAATACGGCTGTTAAGATAACAATTCCAAACAATGACCCAATCACTGCTCTCTCAGTAACCTCCACAAACACTGCTATTTCGGTTCTGTTGGGAGCAAGTGGAACGTTTTACTTTGCTGGCCAGAATTTCAACAAGGTTGGAGGAACATTTAATGGTACATTTACCGTAAACTTTACGCAAATTGCATGGAGTAATCCAACTTTGCCACGCAAGACCATCAAGCAGTTCTATCATGACCTAGGTACTGTATTCATAGTTTTTGATGATGGAGAATTGTATGCATGGGGTAATAACAATTTACATCAAATCGACTCGACTAATACTACTGGATATTCCAATGTCACAAGAATTGATATCGGAGAACCTGTTGCTCAAATTAGTTCACTATCATCAGAAAATTTTGATTTTAATACTTTTTTGCTTACTTACTCTATTACGATAACTGCACTTTCTACCAATGGTTATGTATACTCATGGGGATCTACGGACCTGGGGAGAGACGATATGCTAGGTAAATCAGTACCACAAAAGATCTCAAATGATCAATACAAGATGTTACCAAAGAAATCATTCATTAACAACATTACAACAAATACTCCAACACCTACGACAACATTATCTGCAACTACAGATGCACCTACATCTTCAGCTGTACCAACCACAACATTACCACCAGTCACAACAATAGTAGCAACTAGTACAGATACACCTACACCTACTACATTGTCACCAGAATCTAATACACCTACACCCACGACAGTCTCTACTACTACGACGTCATCACCAGTCACAACAGGAGCTGCGACCGTCACTACTAGTGTAGTCACTTCCACAACTAGTCCAACTACTAGTTCAGCTACTCCAACTAGTGGATCAGTCATCACTACTACAACATTATCACCAGTCACAACAGAAGCTGTAACATCTACAGCAAGTGTTACTACTAGTGCAGTTACTTCAACAAGTGGGTCTGTAACTACAACGTCATCGCCTGTCGTTACATCTACGACAGCAGTCACCTCAACAGCGATTCCTACAACTTCTGCTACTCCAACAACAACTCTATCAACTGCTTCATGCTATGATCAAGTTGGAAGTAGTGCTTGTAATGGAAACGGTGTTTGTGTTACTCACAATAACTGTCAATGTAACATAGGAATTTTAGGCAAGCAATGTGATATTGTATTACAAACTACATCATCTACATTTGTTGCGTTCGATACAACATCTAATTCTTCATCTATCATCAACATTGATGCAGCAAATCAAATTCCAGGAGCTACAGGAACAGCCAATTATACATTCTCCAGTGAAGGATTACTATTATCAACAACATATGGTCAGTCGGAAACAGGAAAGAAGGGTGTATGTTTGAAACCAAGTTTGGTTATTGCAAACATGCAAACATTTGTCATCTTTAATATACCTGTAACTCAACCATCGGGAACTGCTGTAGAGGTATGGTTGATGGATGCTACCAAACAATACACTATACGTGCATCAATCAAACAAACAAACAACGGACAAGTATTTGAAATTAGATCAAAGAGCTCTTTTGATTCAACAAATACCAATTTGCAAACTGGTGTTGACTACTTGATAGTGTTGTCAGTTGATCAATCAGGGTCATTTGTAACCACTCAGATCTTAACGATTGTAAGTTGTATAGTAATTATTCTAATAGATCTAGCCAATGGATGCTATTAGTACATTGACATTATACTTGGAAGATGATGATACAGTTAACGCAGTAACAAGTGGACCATTTGATGTTTGTATTTCATTAGCGAGTACATCAGGAAGAGTTATCTCTCAAACTAAGTCTGCTTCATTTACAGTGAGAAGATTTGGCTCACTAGATCCACTGGTCAAGAAACTATCAAGTACACCAGTTGATAGCGGAAACGGTGGAGCAGTTGCAGGAGCAGTAATTGGAATATTGATTGGAGTGTGCTGCTTGTGTACCATTTGTACTGTAATTGTGCTTATACTGGTTCTAGTTTCTCACAAGCTCAAGAAACGTACACCAGTGAAGCAAGAACATGTACAAGAAATCCCATTGGAACAAATTGTTAGTAGTGGCTATTCACAGTTGGAACCATCACCTGAAACTCTTTCTCCAACGAGTTATGACCCAACTCCACTGCCAGTTATCTATGATGTACCAGAACAACAAGAACAAACCGTTTTAGATTTACAAGTTGCACCAGAGCAAAGTATTACACCAGAAAGTGTACAACTAGAAGAGCCAGCTGCACAGGAAGAAGAACATACTCAAAACATTTTACCAGATGAATAAATTACTCAATATCAATTGCTACATCACTCTTGGGAAGCTTTGTCGAACTTTGCTTTTTCCATAATTTCTTGTACACACCATGTTTAATCTGTAACAACTCTTCATGTGTTCCACGTTCAACAATTCGACCCTCGTCAAGTACAATAATTTCATCGCTATCTACAATTGTACTCAAACGATGTGCCAACACAACAGTTGTTGTTTTACCTTTGAACGCTTCACGTAAATTGTCTTGAATTTCACGTTCAGTGTTTGTATCCAAAGAAGCAGTTGCTTCATCAAAGATCATGATTGGTGGATTCTTTAATACACTACGAGCTATTGCAACTCGTTGTTTCTCACCTCCACTCAGACGTAAACCACGTTCACCAACTTTTGTTTCCCATCCTTGTGGGAATTCTTCAATCTTGGTTAAAATTTTTGCAGTTTCTGCTGATTCTACAACTCTACTTTCTGGACTATCGAAATCTCCATATTGTACATTATATTTGACTGTATCATTGAATAGTACAGTATCTTGTGGTACAATACCAACATATTTTCTCAAATCGGCTTGCTTGACTTGACTAATATCAACTCCATCAATCAAAATTTGTCCTTGTCTTGGATCATAGAATCTAAATAGTAATCGACTAATAGTTGATTTTCCACTTCCACTAGGTCCAACAATGGCTAATTGTTTTCCTGCTTGTACTCGGAATGATATTCCCTTGAGAATTTCTCGCTCATCATTGTATTGGAACTTGACATCTTTAAACTCTATTTCTCCTGATTTTGGTTCAAATGGTAATGGATGTTCTACATCTTTGATTTGTGGATCTTCTTTCAATAAGTCAAACATGTTCTCCAAATCAATAAGTGATTGTTTGATCATACGATAACTAGTTCCCAAAAAGTTCAATGGAACATATAATTGCAATACATAGGTATTCACTAGTACAAAATCACCAACTGTCATGTTTCCTTTTCCTACTTGCCACGCTGCTAGTAACATGACACTTAGTTGTCCAACTGAAATGAGTGCCGATTGTCCTACATTCAAAAGAGCCAATGATGATTGTGACTTTTGTGCTTGTTGGTTATATCGATCCAAACTAGTTCCGTAACGAGTGATTTCATGATCTTCTGCTGAAAAGTATTTTACTGTTTCGTAATTGAGTAAACTATCAACTGCCTTATCATTGGCATCATTTTCTGCAGAACTATTTTTGTTAGTGTGAACTGTATTAAACATACTTCATCTCTTGTCGGAACTTTGTTCTCCATTCTGTAACGCCAATAGTGAATATCATGTAAATAATAACAATAGAAAATGTTATAACTGATATCCATGCAAAGTATGTGACGAAAAGTACACCAGTAACCATAACGAGTTCCAAAATAATTGGTAAAATGTTGAATAACTAGTTGTTAACAGGAGAGAACAAACATACCATGAAACTAGTTAAAAAGTTGATACCTCTAGTACCACGATCTATTCCTCGTAATACACCTCCCGTTTTCCTATTTAAATGATACGAGATGCTCAGCGAGTGTAAATGTGAAAAGGTTTCCAACGCAGCGTTACGTTGGGCGACATTTTGGACTTTGATAAAGATAGTATCTCTAAAGTTTCCTAATAATCTATAAAGCGTTAACATGCAACGACTGTGTACGTACTCTTTGCTGAAACCTCCCATACCATATAAAATAATAGCTGCAGTGGGGAATACAAACTGATCAATAGGTTTAGATAAAGCGTCAACAGCGTATTTGTATGCAAACGGTAATGCAACGCTTACTACTTTACCAATAAGCAGACATAGTAAACTGACAATAACACGTATCCGTAAATCCCAGTCTTTGGGCCACAAATATGGAAATAGTTGCACCAATATTTTCCAGTGTTTTCTTATTTGTTAGATTTTTGAGTATAATTACTTCGCTGTTTCGATACGACTTTCTTTTTTTACGGTACTCGTGACAGATCCTGCTTGTGTAGGATTCTCAAGATCATTATCTAGTTCTGTGTGAGGATCGATTCCTCTGAGTTTGTTGTATAAATTCGTTACTGTGTTACCCATGTTGTTTTTCGATTCTTATTTTTTATCTCATAAACACGAGTGGATAAGAGTACAGGTCGGACTAATTTTTGATTGAAGTCCGCTTGGTTGAGTGCGCGTTCAAAAAGTTTGATGCACAAGTATGTTAGTTGAATCTGATACTAACTGCATGCTCTTGTGGCTCTGTTGAACATGGTACAAGAAATGTAAAGTTCTCTAGAGTTTTGTAATTGTTTAACAGACAAACATGAGCGACGATGAAGAGCGCTCACAGTTTATGGATGCTCCTATCGAAATAGAATTAGAAGATACAACACCACAGACAGAACCAGACGTAACACCTCAGACACCTGTATCACCAGAAGAACCTGTGAAACCAAGAACACCTCTACCAAAAGGTGCTATTTTGGCTGCATGTTTGGTGTTCTCATGTGAAGCGTTTCAGTACACATTCGTTTTTCCGTTTCTCGCTTTCATGTATGCAACTATTCATGTTCTTACTTTTAGGATTATCGATTTTGGTCTTGTCGAACACGAAGAAGACGCTGGTTATTACGCAGGTATATTAGCGGGTTGTTATGCAATTGCACAATTTATATCCAGTTTTTTCTTTGGTGCAATTGCCGACAAGTACTCAAAACGTTCTGTTATTATTGTGAGTTGTATTGGATGTCTCATCACCATGTTGAGTTTTGGATTCAGTGTCAATTTTGGTATGGCATTAGCCATGAGAACTCTGTGTGGATTATTTAATGGTAATATGGCCACTACTAGAGCATATATGAACGATATCACTGACGCGTCAAACCAAGCTCTCGGTTTCAGTTTCTTGGGCTTCGGGTGGGGAGTAGGTTCAGTACTGGGTCCGACTTTTGGAGGATTACTATCACGACCTGCTACAACTTATGCCATTTTCAAAGACAATGCATTTTTAATGAAATTCCCATACGTACTACCATGTTTAGTATGTTCTGTGATCATGATAGTAGGGTTAATCAGTTGTATACTATTCATGAAACCATACCATCATGAAAAGCATGAAACCAAAGCAGATGATCAATTACAAGAGATGATTGAACAAGAAGAACAAACACCACCTACATATTGGAAAAAATCAATCACCTACTTGCGTGAGACATGGCAAGTACTTCATAACAATGAAGTACTCACTTGTACATTTATGTACTTTCTAGTTAGTTGTAGTGATACCATGCAAGAAGAGTTGTTCCCACTATGGAGTATCATTCGTATAGAAATCGGTGGAATAGCGTTCAATAACGTACAATTAGGAATACTGAACGCTGTCATGGGTGGACTATGTGTTTTAGAACCATTCTTCTATCCATATATCGCAAAACGATTAGGTCATTTGAATAGTTTTAGAATTGGTTTTGTTTGTAATTTGGTATTGATCTTTACACCACAATTACATTATTTGAAATTGTACGGTGGTGATGTAGTGATGTGGGTTGGTCTAGTTATATGGTGTTTCGCTCGTGTGCTTGTACAACTCATGATCTTTTTGACAGCGATCCTATTGGTAAACAATAGTGCGCCAAGAGGTCGTAGTGGTATTATTAATGGATTTTCAGGATCAGTTGGTTGTGTAGCGAGGACAGTAGCGACATTGTCAGCTGGACCTTTGTTATCTGCCTGTGCGTGGAATATTTATTTATTGAATGTACCTTTCATCATAGCCTGTGGTGTTATACCAGTCATTGGCATAGCAGCAAGTCTACGATTGAACTCAAGTATTAATGAACCCAAAAAGTAAATGTAAAATAGAAATACTTTCCTTGCTTACAAAAACAAAATAGAACACTCGAATGGCAACAAGATTTTTAGATGTGTGCATACTCACGATAGATCACCACGGTAGTACAAGTGACTTACTAGCGTTTCTGAAGAACAAATTCAAGAAACAAAGTGCATGGATGTACAACAATGGGTACACTTAAAATTGTACATTAACATTATTCAGTCAAGTTCCAGAAGAGCTAGCAGATATTTCCCGTGATACTCTCGAATATATCGCGAGTGAAGTCATTGTCAAGCGCGATTCGATGCCCCAATTCAAAGACGTAATAGGATACGAAAAAGAGAAGGACTTGATGCGCGAGATTATTATATTACCGCAAAAATTCCCACACTTATTCACTGGTGGTAGGTCACCGTTCCGAACAGTGCTTCTTTTTGGACCAAGTGGATGTGGTACATCATTCTTTATAAAATCTGTAGCTCGCGAGGCAAATGTAACTCTTTTTTATCTGGACGGCGAAAAAGCACCGAGTAACTGGGATAGAAGAGGTGAGAAGCTTATGGATGCAGTGTTCAGAGTAGCAGCGTATTTAACACCATCTGTCATATATTTGAACAATATTGATAATTATGCTTTCACACGTTATAGTATGCTCAAAACTGAGTTCATTTTAAGCGTACACAATCATATCAAACGTGGTGTTACATTGATAGCTGGATCAAATAATCCAGATGCAATCGATATGGCTGTTAGAAGACGTTTAGAAAAGCGAGTATGGATGAAACTACCCGACTTAACTACTAGAAGAAAGCTTATTGAAAGATATTTGTCCAACAATGAATTATCAGAAAACGATATCATGACTGTTGCTGAGCGAGTTGAAGGTTTCACACACAGAGATATCGTAGAGACAATATTAAACGTATCCAAAAAGTACAAAAATATTACAGTGGAACACATTTTAGATGAGTGTTCAATTTGCAAAAGGACAGATGAAAAAGTGTTTGCAGAATGGTTTAGACAGTATGGAAGTGAATATTAAACATAGTTTGTGGTTTTGTGTTCTTTCATTTTCGCCTTAAGCAAAACGATTAGCTCCGTTGAGTTTGTAATTGCAAATCGATGAACACTTTACTTAACGAGTTGTGGACCATAGTTGTTGTTTACTTGGATGTGAACGACTTATTTCAACTGCAACAATGCTGCAACAAACTACACTTCATATGCGACATGAATTCACTCTGGGAACAGCGACTACTTGCACATTTTCCCAAAACAATGGTGGAACCACTCGCAAAACAAGAACCATCGTGTAAAAAAATCTACCAACACTTGAGTATGCTAACGAAACAATACCTAACACTCGATAGCCACCACCATACACTCGCAACGATATTTGAATACTGGCGACTTCTTTCACGATGAGCCATACCACTTTGGTACCGAAACAACCTATCACTTTTTAATTATCATGAACAACTTGAGCCGTGCAGATCGTTCAATATCTTCACCTCAAACGCGCAAGTTGATCAACAAAATAGTTGGAAATAGTTACAGTGCTGGCGTAGAATTCTTTCGCGGTACCACAGAAGGTATCCTAACTCAAAACAAACAATTCGATTATATGGAAACTGTCGGTGTACGATGGGGATGTTATGTCGCCAAGTACCAGATTATGCAAAACGGATTAATCGTTAGTATGTTTAGAGAATCAAATTAACTCAATAGATGCACTTGCTAAAATAACTGATAACAACTCGTTAATACAAGGAACATGGAACACTGATGATATTCATGGACTGTACTCTTCTAGGAAGTTAGCCTATGATGTGTTTGGTACTCTTCAATCCTATGTTCCAAGTTCAACATCATGGTGGGTACCCCATAGACTCTCCATTGGCGTAAAAGAACTCGTACACAATTATAACCAAACCAATAGACGATACGGTATATTTGCATTGTCATTTACTCACTACAAGATTACCAACTTAAAGAAGGTAAATGGATAATTCATAGCGACAATCAAACGCTAACCATGTACATTTCATTCAAACAAAATCCCGTCACTCTTATGAAAGAACCATTTGCATTCCAAGGTACAATTAACCATTTAACTGTACTTGGTTCCGTTTATGATAATTATATTGCTTTTACTGTCATTGATGATGAACAGTTATTGTATAGTACTCTGTGTACGAGTACCAATGACACTGTAATAACTCGCTTTAGTGGGTTCAAATACGACAGTAGTGGTATTTTTTCTGCCTTATCCGGTTATTCGCAACAGTAAAAATCGTAAGAATGAGTTCAGCTCGTAACACAGCCATTGTTCCATGGATTCTTTCTTTCATCCATGCCATGTATCAAGCTGTGTTACTGAGACTAGGCTTGTCTACACATCCACAAGGTATTCAAGAAGCGTTAGAAGAGTTTACATGTGCTAGTAAACTATTTAAAATGAATGGAAAAGAATATCTACTGTGCGTGTACCCAGATGAAAAACTCGTTGCACTGTGTTTCCTAGTTGTATCTAGTGAGAACGCATACATGTCAAAAAGAAATAGCAACGAATTAGAACAAGACAAATTGTTAATTGTCAAATCGCCACAACTTACACCCGTACAGCGATGGTTACTGTTTTTCGATAACATGTCCAATGCAGTACAAAATAGTGAATTTTCTTGTTCATTGACACAACTCGTAATTGATTGTTTAGGAGTACAATTCAAGTATCCTCTAGTACCAGAGAAACATGTTACCAACTACGCTACACTATTGTTCAAAATGCAAAAGATATCCAACTCTATGGCAGAAAAGATTACAGAACTACAAGAAAAGATATTCGAGCAAGATGAACAATTGTTAGAATTACAAGTAGAAGATGAAGGCACTGATGGAACCTATGAAACAGATATTCCCATACAACGAGTATTACATTTACTATCGAGTTGGAGAAATGGTCCACTACGCAGAGATTCTGTTAATGTAGATTTTGTCACTCGTATATTGAAAAATAATTCATTGTATAGTATTGCTGCTCAAGAAGAAGAAGATACCGAAGTCAAAGGATGGTTAGCCAATGAAGTAGGATGCGGAAGTGCAACTACACCAACTACTCATAAAACATCAACACAAAATTGGGGTCGTGTACGTGCCTATAGTCGAGTACTAAACTTTACCAATGCACTACAATACCAAATTGCAAAACATCAAGATATTGAATATCCGGAAGAAATACGATTGGCGTTACAAGATGTCGATTCGTTTGATTGGGATGTATTTGAGATGAACAAGGCCTCTTTCAATCGTCCATTGTATTTTACGGCATTGTACTTGTTTGAGAAACACGACCTGTTCCACAAGTGTAGAATCAGTGTTCAACATTTTAAGAATTTCATGGAAACGATGGAGTGTGGATATAAGAATAATCCATATCATAACGCGATTCACGCTACTGATGTGCTACAAACAGTACATGCGTTATTAACTCGTTCATCCAAGACTGGTCATTTGAACGATATTGAAAAATTCGCACTATTGATATCTGCGATTGTACACGATTATGAACATCCTGGAGTGAATAACATATTTGAAAAAGCAACAGAAACAGATCGTGCTATATTGTACAATGACCAATCTATTCTAGAGAATCATCACTGTAGTCAAGCATTCCGAGTCATGAACAAACCCAACTGTAATATTTTGGAATCACTAGACAAGGAACAACGAAAATACTTTAGAGAAACTGTTATTAGTCTAGTGTTGGCGACTGACATCACAAAACATGGTGAAATTATTGGAAAATTAAAAGCAACTGTTGTAGGAGAGTTTGAGCCTGAGAACATGGAACACACTGCAAACGTTTTAAAAATGTTTGTCAAATGCGCCGATGTTGGTAACCCTGCAAAAAATCCAAACATGTCTAGACTATGGGCAGAACGAGTTATGCAAGAGTTTTATGAACAAGGAGATCGTGAGAAGGAACTTGCGTTACCTGTTTCTAACATGATGGATAGAGAAAAACCAAACATGCCAAAAGCACAAGATGGTTTCATTACTTATATTGTTAGACCATTGTTTGAATGTTTGGCCCAATTTGACCAAGAGTTTAAGCCATTGTTAGATAACGTCAATTCAAATAGAGATTATTGGAAAGAAGAGATATTGAGAACAGATGGCCATAAATAAATCTTTGTAATTGACGATCAACTTGAGCATTCAAATACAAAACATCATGGATTGTTGTGGTGTTGGAGGCATGCTTGGCTTGTTCAAAGCTCGTAATGCAGTTAACGAACAAATTACACTCGTTTCGAATACATTCAATGAAGAGCAACAACCTACGCGCGAACCTACATATTTTGAAAAAGTAGAAGACTGGTGGGAAGATGTCACCACTAAAAAACAACGAAGAGAAAAAGAAGCCGCACTTTCAAAGAGTAGAGAAAATCGTGAAAAAATACGAAACAAATACAATTATAAAAAGAAGGAAGAAAAAAGCGGCTGCAACCAACAATGATTAAATATTCTCGATTTATGAAAATACTTTTCGCTTAGTCAGGATGTCCTTTATGCCTGTTAGAATACTCTTCTTTTTCGGTGGTGCAATACCAGTCGTTTCGGCTTGTACCTTTACACCATGCGATTGCAAAATTGTATCATAACATACTCGCTTCACCAAACTACCGTAGGTGATCACAACGTTATCATCATCTTGTACAACCAAATTCTTTTCAAAATCAAAATTGTATTTTCGTGCCTTGTATGCATGTGGTGTGACATTCAAACTAGTAAAAAATGGATGTGACAGTGCTTCACGAGCACTAATTCTCTTCTCACAGTCAAACTGTAACAATTTGCTCATCAAATCCAATGCATAAATATCGAACTCATGCCTTGGAAAAACATCAAAGTACCACTCTGGGTTGGGTTGTACAAACTCCAAATCGTTCATAAACTTTATACCGGCTCTTGATGAATGTAGTGCATCTGGTTGTGGTGTACCCATCAGTTGTACAATACGTACAAGTTGATCTTGAGTATCTGTACCATCGAACAGTGCTTGGCCATTGTTTAATAGTTCAGCTAGTATGCACCCTACTGCCCACATATCTGATGATTTACCTATGTGTGGACAGTTTAATAATAGTTCAGGTGCACGGTACGGCCTAGTTTGCACATAGTTGGTGGATAGCCTAGTCTTTGCTTCAAACATTGGTTCGGCATTAAAGTCACAACCTCTAGCCAATCCAAAGTCACATAGCCTTAGCTCACATTTACTGTTTACTAGTATATTCTATTGTTAGTTTTACCACTGGTTGTACATACCTCTGGTTTGATATCACGATGGATAATGTCACAATCATGAAGGTAAGCAAGGGCACTACATAATTGCCACATCAAGTACTTGATTTGTACTATACCGACGGGCTCACCACTATCCAATACATCTCTCAAATCGGCATCCATTATTTCAGAGACAATGTACACATCTGAAAACTCATCATAACTAGGTGGTATAATCACTTGTTTCATCGATAATAGGTTGGGATGGTCGATAAAGTTTAAAATACTAACTTCACGTAGTACTCGGAGTTGGGATATACAAGAACGATTTGTGGGTACAATGGTCTTATTCTTTTTGGATTTTGTAGGTGAAACATTCAAGTATTTTGGAAAAATGTTTTTGTTCTTCTTTATGGCTACATCACATCCTGTTTTTCGGTCGTATGCTGATCTGTTTCATGTTTTAACATTTTACATTTCACTTACGCCACGCAACCGTACGACCCTATACCTAGTAATTCTTTTAACTGATAACGGCTTGGAATGATCCATTCTTCTCCCTCGAGAATCACGCTGTGGGTATCAGTGGGTAGCATCTTCTCGTTTTTTCGAAGCCGTTTGGTGGGAATAGTGTGATCTATTCGTTAAGCTTCTTAAGTCATCAAAGTTGCGCAACTCTTTGATGGCTGGAGCGTTATCATGCGTGTCATAACCCATCGCTTTATAAGGTCACAAACTTGGTTGATCGCGAAACAAAAATGCAAAAGTGCAATTCGTTGTCTTCTTTTCAAACTTTGTTCACAAGTGGCGCTAACAGTAACTCAACTTATATCATAGAAGGCCTATGTGGTAGAATAGTAAAGGGTAGGAGTCATGTTGAAGACGACTTCAAGACACTAACAGGTTTCATTCTCTAATTTGGTATAACAAATAGATTGTGAGACTGATAGAACTTGTTTCATGATGGGAAGTGATGGTATGTTGGAATTCTGTAGAACAGGCTTTGATAATGCGTACGAAATGTTACTAAAAATCGGTTTTGAAGAGAAATACATCAAAGAGAAACTTGATAGAAACTTTAGATTTGAATTACTAGTATTCCCAATAGAGGGAAATAATATCGTACCTGCCACATGGCAAGGAGCGTTTCAGATACTTCAAGACGCATTCCCTGACGTTCACCAAGTATCGGCACATACAATGGAAGAAATTAGCACAACACCGTACTTGGACCTGCTGCAAAAACACAGTATGGATCCTACAGTACCTTTTGAAGTTCGATCGAATGGCAAAGGTGACGAAAGATATCTCAACTATGATCGATTTGTAGAAAAATTCATCAAAACCAATACACCACCTACTGCTCTTGATGTCAGAATGTTAATGTACTATGAAATGGGAATACGTGACTTGTACGCAGGTGACGGCTACACCAAAACAGAAAAGGGTGAACGAGGTATATCTGAATACTTGATGAGAAATCGTCCACGAGACCAAGTTGAACATGCAGTAATTCGATTAAAGATATAAATATTTTACTTTCTGGACAATTCATCAAGAAGAGCCATGTGCTTGGCGAGTGCTTCGTTGATAGTGTTGGACAGTGTATAATTGACACCATGCTTTTCACATACTTGTTGCACAATGGGTTGGATTCTTCTCAAATGCCAATGGTTTACACCTGGGAACAAGTGATGTTCAATTTGGAGAGACAAACCTCCAGTAAAGAAGAACCAGAATAAACTCTTGGGACAAAAGGTGTGACTTGTCTTGACTTGATGTTTGTACCAATCTTTGTCAAAGGCTTCCAAAGTATCTGGTGTTAAATGGGACAATTGCGAAGACAAACTAAAGCATAGCCCAAATATTGCGTTGGGAACTAGTCCCCACAACGCCGCCTTGACAATAGAATCATACACAAAGAATTGCCAAACGAACAGGTATACAAAAGTAAAGACACGACCCAACAAGTGCATTATTTTTCTTGTACGACTAACCTTCATCATCTTGATTATTCCATGATATGCGCCATAAAAAAAGAATAATCCATCAATGACAAAAGCCAATGCATAGGTGATTATACTCCATACTAAAACCAAATAGTAGCATTGATACTTGTAGTGAGCAAAGTATCGACTACGACGAGTGTATCTCCAGAAACGAGCACTATGGTGCAAGTCTGGATCTAACTTGTGAACGTTGGTATAGCAATGGTGACCAATAATATGTTGGTGATACCATGTGAAAGGCGAGCTAAACCATGGACTGTTATAGCAAAATATCGCGTTGACTCTCCAGTCAGTGGATAAGGCAAAGTGACTTGCGTCATGGAAAGTGTTAACTCCGAGTACCCAGTGACAAAGTGGAGCTGCAAATAGAGCCCACCAATGACCGAGTACATAATAGTAGGTAGTGATCACAACAAATGCGAACATAACTACAATCTGTAACCATCTTTCTGTTGAGGCTTTTGTATGTGTACCCAACTCTGATTTGACACGGCGTTTGAGTTCGGATACAAATGATGATTCGTCTTTAGGAGACCAATCAAACAGTGGTAGCGCTCCATCTTTGAAAGTGACCTCTGGTTTGACTTGGTATTTTGCGAGCATTTGCTCAGCTTTGCTTGTGAGTGGATGGTACGAGTAAAACAGTTCTGTTGCATCTCTACCTTTTCCCAATGCTAAGGCAATGGGACCACCTGGATGTTCAAACTTGCTAAAGTCGTACGCTTTGTTATTGATGAACCAATAGTTATCGATTTTGTTATCAGTGTTCATAGTGTTAAATCTATACGTGTAATTGGTAAGCCACGTGAAGATTATGCGAGTGAAAGAGATACAGTGTACTGTGTTGTCGTTT
>JAESGV010000448.1_pt1 | contig 18367 bp, 18 predicted proteins | sample 9269781 | NCBI WGS metagenome assembly JAESGV01 (sample SAMN15741586, study PRJNA653496) | algae metagenome | isolation source: Tildeniella torsiva UHER 1998/13D and co-occurring heterotrophs from... | place: Slovakia: Slovak Paradise National Park, Hrabusice, Kosice Region | collected 2000-01-01 | reverse complement strand
ACACTTGTTGGTCACCACTTTGAAGAGAATGGGTGAAGTCGTTGCTGTAACTGGTGACGGTACCAATGATGCTGCTGCACTCAAGGCTGCCAATGTTGGTTTGTCCATGGGTATTGCAGGAACTGAAGTTGCCAAGGAAGCTAGTGACATTGTCATTATGGATGATAACTTTGCATCCATTGTCAAGTCAGTATTGTGGGGACGTAGCGTTTATGAAAACGTACGCAAGTTCTTACAATTCCAAATCACCATCAACATTGCTGCCGTTTTGATCACCTTTGTAGGAAGTGTCAGTGAAAGAGGATTCCCTCTAACTGCTGTACAATTGTTGTGGGTCAACTTGATTATGGACACCTTTGCCGCTTTGGCTTTGGCCACTGAACCACCAAGTGAAGATTTACTAGACCGTAAACCACACGGAACTGACGAAGCAATTATCACCGGTAACATGTGGAAGAACATTATCGTCCAAGCTGCCGTTCAATTGGCCATCTTGTTGCCATTGATCAACGCTCACGAAAGCTTCTTTGGACCAATCGGCCCACAAAACGTATGGAGCAACAAGCAACACGACCACGATTACACTTTGGTATTTAACGTTTTCGTTTGGTGCCAATTGTTCAACTTGTGGAACGCAAGAAAGATCAACAACGAATTCAACATTTTCGAAAACATTGCCAAGAGCTGGGTATTTGTTGCCATCTTTGCAGTAACTGCAGTTGGCCAAGTTATCATCACGCAATATGGTGGTTATGTTGGATTTGGAACTCACGGCTTGAGCTCATACGAATGGATTTGCTCCATCGCTTTGGGTTCTTTGGCTATTCCATTTGGGTTCATTTTAAGATTTATCAAGGTTGGCGAAATGAAAGCACACGCTCATTAATTTATCCAGGATATGGTGTACAATGCAATAATATCGTTTTATTTTATCTTTTTGTTTTCTTTTTCTAAATCGTCGCCTCCTATTGCAAGAATCATTAGATACAGAGCTTGTATGTCACATTTGGCCAATACACGTAAAAGTTCATCTATGTCATTTGATAGTATCTCTAATAGCAGCTGACGTTGCTTGTACTGTTTACTGTGTTTTGTGTCAGGATCAATTTTCTCCAAATACAATAGCCCTTGTCCATGTAGCCAATCATTCAGTTCATTTTTAGCAACTGTTTGATTTTCCAATTTTTCTTTCGTGCTTTTGATCAGTTCATGCATCTCTCCTACAAACTGCATAAACACTCGCTTTGTTGTATGGTACAGGTCTTCATAAAGTTTGAAATAGCTCAAAAACTCGGAGCCTTCGTTTGTTCTCACTACATCCAACATGAATCTAACGTTCATATTCTTGTTACGAGTAGTAAGATGACTTAAGGCCACATACTGTGGAGATTTTACCTTGACTCTATTGAACTGAGCATCACATATAACAAACCCTTCACACTTCATAGGATCGACAACTCGGGATTGATCTATCACTTGTTGAGCAGATGTAAAGTTGGTGAACGATTTTGCACATTCCCAATTGTTTTCTTCAGCAAACTGTTCAGGAAAGTATTCTTGAAGCGTTTCTAAATCTCTTACTCCGTGTAGAATTATGGCTTCTCTTTCGTGACGAATAAATATGACGTTGCGTGGTGTAATTAGTTCAAACATGTAGCATTTTTTCTTGTCCTTTGGTAATGAATAGTTCAATTGCTTGAACACGTCCCAAAAGAGTTGATCGAAGCGAATATTGTTGTTATGCAGTACGGAGTTACCATCTGGGACTCCACTTGAGGCTATGTACCAGTTCTTAGCATAATAGTAGAGTGTACAGAGCGAACCATCTGTTTTCTCGTATACTCGAGCAGTCGCAAAGTCCAAGTCGCGAATAGCGCTGCAGCTCTCATCAATGTTAAAGAACTTTGTATATGGCATCGCTACAATCGCGTAATCATTTCTTTCGTCGAGTATGAGTCCTCTGCATTCTTGTACTATGGGCTCCTGCATAGATGAAGACAGCATATCATATTTTAACAGAATTAAATTGTTGTGCTTGGTATGTCTGCGATTGTTGATCTTGTATTTGGTCTGTAACTGTTTTAAAGCCTCAGAACATCCATTTTTCCTCTCTTTGAAGCTACGTAAGAACTTCACCGTAACCAAACTTGCAGCAACGTCATCGTTGTTCATAGTTTGTAAAATTGTTTGACAAGCATGACATAACAGTGGCAGAGGTTGTTGTGTTGTACAGTTTCCTGTTCTGTGTTTTAATTTTAGGTGGGACAACCAGCAAAATACATAGTTGATCCAATCAACACAAGCTCAGCTATGAACGAAGATGTTCTTGGTCACGTGTTGGATTTCTTGGATACCAGAAGTATCATTAGTTTAACACGGGTGTGTAAAGACTGGCAAGAGACTATCTATTCCACACAACACGATGTGTCTTTCGATGCACTGGCGTTTGGAAGAAAATTTTATCTTCCATCGATGATACCAAGCATTTTAGCCAAGTACGTTCTGCACCACAAACATTAACCAAAAGATTCAACGTTATCTACAAAATAGAAATTATTAATGGAAAGGGAATAACAGACGAATATTTACAAGCTATTCTCGACAAATTCGCTGATTCTATACAAATCATGGACATTAGAGATAGTGGTATCCAAAATCTAACGTTTTCATGTCCAAACTTGAAGTCATTGAAACTGAGCAAAGCAATGTACTTGAGCAACATCAAATTTCACAACTGTGACTCGTTGGAGAATTTGGATCTCGAATGGACATCAGTAACTGATCAACAAGTACAAAACATGTTCAAAGATACCGATTTCAAGCGATTGCATTCGGTAAAGTTGCACTATTGCAAGAACATAGAAGTGCTCAAGTTTCCACTATTACCTAGTGTGACATATCTCGACGTTAGTTCGACCAACGTTGTACGAGAAACTGTTACAGAGATCTTAAACTCTATGCCAAACCTCACAACGTTGAGATTATCCTATTGTCAGTCGCTGAAGCGATTACTGGTTCATAATCATGAAAACTTGACGTATCTAATTGTCGATCATTGTAGTAGGAATCTATATCATGTAGAGGTTACTCAATGTCCCAAGATCAAGGAGATTGATATGGGGTTTACAGCTGTGAACTCTGGTGTTGTGGAGAATATTTTGAGAGAGAATCCACATTTGGAAGCGTTACGACTAAACTATTGCAACAAGCTTAGAGGTATGAACTTGCGAAAGAATAGGGAAGAAGAAGGAGATTATCTAGTATTGGCACTAAAAGAATTAGAAATCGCATTTACCGAAATTAGTGATGAGTTTGTGGAAGAGATTTGCCAGTCATGTCCAGAGCTACAAGTACTAAAGCTAAGGCAATCAAACATTGTATCACCATCGATACGATTACGAAGTTTGAAACAACTGGATATATCGCTAACAGAAATCGATTCGTTCACAATGTATGGGACACTGAGTATATGTACAGAACTAGAGCGATTAGAGATTGCATCGGTGCCAAAGATCATCGAACTATCACTCCCCTATCACGAGAATCTAACATACTTGGACATATCAAGGTCGTACTTTGAAGGTGGAGAGTTGGAAAAGCTACTTGTAGCTCTACCAAATCTAGAGTTTTTAGATATTGGCACAAACAAGGTTATCACACAAGTTGTAGTTGAGAATCACTACAAGTTGCAAGTTCTAGGGTGCAACCTTTGTGCGCATTTGAGTACGATGCGTATTATCAATACACCAGCGCTACGAGAAATACAACTAATGGCTACGAAAAACATTCAAGAACTCGAGCTAGACTGCCCAAATGTCAAAGTAGTTCTGTGTGATCAGACATCGAGTTATTGTGAATCGTATTTGACATCTTACTTCAATCCACTTGGAGTCAAAGTGATTAATCGACAATCTCACGCCAACAGATATCTGAGAAAGGTCATAGAGAACGACAACGATGACTTTTAGAATAAATCTCTATTTACAAAGAACATCATTTTAGAACAACAATGGAACGCACAGAACAAACAACGCCAACTCACGTTATTGCTTCAAAACTTAAGCAACTCAGCGAGAACGATACTAAAAAAACTAAAGTCGTTTTAATAAGCACTGGAAGCTACAATCCGGTTCATATTATGCATGTTGAAACCTTTAAAATATGTAAACAACAACTCGAAGAAAATCATAACATGGTCGTTTTGGGAGCATTTTTATCGCCGTCAGATGATACATATGTGCAAAGCAAACTCGGAAGAGAATTTATTCACTCAACTCATAGGTTAAATATGTGCGACCTCGCGGTGCAAGAGGCGAAGTTGCAAGATTGGTTAATTGTTGATAAGTGGGAGTCGTCACTTGGCAGTTTTGTAGATTTTCCAGCCGTTCATGGTTCACTTGCACGATACATCGCAAAACAGTTTCCAAATGACAACATTCGTGTTATGTATCTCTGTGGAACCGACCATGTGTTGAGATGTGGCGGATTATACTCATTGAGGAAACCATCAACTGGCGTTGTTGCACTAAGAAGACCTGGAAGCGAACTAAAATCTGATCAGAATTTGTTTGTTTTGAACAACACCGTTTACGAAACAGACTTTTCAAGCACAGAGATTCGAAAGAGAATCAAGAATGGCCAAGGTTTTGATGATTTAGCTCACACAAGTGTTGTAGGTTATTTGCAGCAAAATTGTCGCGAGTACCTCAAGTAAATGATCAACAAAACTTCGTGCATGTTGCTCTATCGCTTTGTGCTAATAAAAAGTTCCCTACCAATACCAGGTTTAGTAGTGCCTAACTACGCGGGACAGTTGACATCTGTGTTTTCGTTTGGAACACAAGCAGCCTATGTCTACACGTCTCAAGAATGCTATTCGTAATTCAAATTTGTTCACTAGACGTAGGGAAGACACAAAAGAGCCAGAGATTAATGTGACAGCCTTAGCAGCAAAAGTGGTACGTATTTATCGCAGTAACCTAAAAGTAATAGTCTGTAAATGATCCAACATCAGAACGATATTTTACACATCAACTGAACACATCACCGTCTGCTGATATTGTACGAGAGTTGGCAGAGCAAATAGATGAAAAGTCGGCGACTTGGCTTAATTCTTTTGTCAAGTCTTCAGGACTATTGAGTTTAAACAATTACTTGTTGAAAGTAATTAAGCAAATTTCGGCCAACGAAAGTACAGATGAAACATACGAAACTATTGAGAATTGTTGCAAATGGTACGTAGTTGGTTAACTTGCTTACAATTCAAGCTTCTTTATAGTATGTGAGAAGTGTGGTTTTGTCGTATTCGCGTCTATCAAAGATTTATGTAACACTGCGGCGCTTGTACTAGGAGCAAGCGCATTCATTAACAACATAACGAATGTGAGACTACTATTAGGCCAGACCTATTGCTTAAAAATATTAGAGGGGGCAATACAGGAAAGATACATAACGTACAGACATTTTTAAACAATCATATTAACGCCTGTAGAAATGTTATCGAAGCTATGGAATACTCTATGTCGTACTACCAAGAACCAATCAAATTCACTCACATAGTTGCGTCACTTAAGCGCTCAGTGACATGTATCAAACAAGAAGAAGATGATGACATTCGCTATGCACTAACAGATCACGTTAAATCGATACTAAACCTGTTGAAAGAGTTAATTTATCATGAGTAAGTTAGCACGAGTTATATTTACCACATAGGTACCCGAGTGAACAGCAAACACCACTATTATGCTTTATTCAGTTAGGAATATTCGATGCCGTTAAAAATCTCGATGAAATGGAGTCCATAAGAGAAGAGGTTCTGAAAATTGTCGACTCACCTGCGCTACAAAAAGAAGAGCAGAAGAATTTCTCCAAGTACGACTATTTGAAGCAATTAACTTCTCAACTGTATAACAAACTCGAACACACTGAATCGTACAGTATACTCGTTAACATTGTACAACAATTGCTTTTAACATCCAATTCCAAAGAACAGTAAGTACAAATTCGATTACTAACATTGTAGTCTAAGTGAGAATTGGAATCTCATCGATAAAATCATTACTGGATCAATTGAACAAGAGCATAACTATGCTATTGTCGTTCCAAATTATCTACAACTACAAGACAGGATGATAACACTTCAAAATCTAGTCAAAACGCTAGAGGCTAAGACAGTGGATAAAGTAGCACCAGAACCAGAACTACCAGGAAGAGTAATGCCAATCATTCCTGTGTTAACCATTCCTATGAATGATCAACGGTCATATTCTGATGTAGACACCGACTCGGAAACAGATACACAACGAACACTATCGGCACGAAATGTTAAAAAAGAGTATGATAGTAGAAATAATAGCTATCGAAAATCTCTAGCAATGCTCACACAAGATCTAACAGGAGCAGAAGATAAGAAGGAAAAACCTTCAATACTTTCGAAAAAGTTACAAGTATCAATTCCGAGAAGAGAAGGAGTGTTTGACGCTACTCGAAGATTCTACTTTGACGCGATATCACCACATAACACTATCTTTTCTGGTGTAAATACAATGTCACCCACTGCAAGTACTGGATTTGTAATCAACCATGAAGAGTTATCTAGTTTGTTTGGAGGCCCAATTGAAAGTACAATGGACAAGGAAGGTGTTACCTTTATATCACAGAAGCGATTCCAATCGATTAGTAAGTATATTATACTCGATTAACCAAATAGTCATTCCATTGGAAAGCATCAAGATTCCAGTAGAGTCAATCAAAGCCTACATCATCGCTATGGACCATACGAGTTTGGGAGATCGTAACATTACAGTGTTAAAGGAGATTGTGCCAACAGACGAAGAACGCGACATCATCTCTACATATACAGGAGATGTATCACTTTTGAGCAAAGTTGATCGTTTCTTTTACGAACTAAGTGATATTCCCTATTTGAAATCAAGAATGGAAACTTGGCATTTCATGCTACATTTGAGTGAAACAATAGCATTAGTTGCTCCAGACTTGGAAATGATCGGAAAAGCATGTGCTGAACTTACCTGTTCACAGAAATGGCTAGACGTACTACGTATTATCATGCAAATGGGAAACTTTTTGAACCAAGGTGGAAACCAAGTAGATGCGTTTAAAATGTCGTCACTTGCCAAGCTGATGGATCTAAAGAGTGCCGATAACAAAACTGTGCGTTCATTTATGATTAACTAACATCTTAGTCACTCCTACAATACTTGAAAGATTTTATTTCATCGAGGTATCCATTCTTGGTTGATTTTTCAGACGAATTGATCAATGTAAGTTTGGCATGTAAAGTGCCAGACCTACCTACGCTACAGTATAAAGTATCGACTATTGGTCGTGGATTTTCTCTAACAGAAACACTGCTCATCGACTACCAACGCATACGCTCGGTAATATTCATACTACAGTTTAACATTATAGACACTAGCAGAAAGCGATGCATACATTCAAGTCATGAACTCTTTCTATTTTGAACGATTTGGAGAATACAACGCAACACTAGAAACAGCAACACGAACAGTAGAAGCACTAAACATGATCGCTACAATGTACGGAGAGGACAAACTATCCATGACAACAAAACCAACTTTGTTTTTCAATCAAATTTGGTCATTCGCAGAATCGTTCAAGCAAAGTAACCAAGAAAAAGAAGTATGTAATTTAATGCAAACTAACACGATAGACTCTACATTCTGAAGTTGAAGATTCGTTCTCCATCCAACCAGAAAGATATGGTTGGATCACTACACGTGTTGTTCGTCGTAACAAAGGTACCAGAGATATTCGAATTATTACAGAAGAACCTGCTAGTACACTCCCACCAAAAGGTAAAAAGGGAATTCTAGATAGTATTAGAAATCGTACACCAAAGAGTAGTAGAAGTGCCACTTCACTTGGCAGTATGTTCGATGTAGTTGTCACTCCACCAAGTGAAAAAAAGAAAACACCTCTTGAAGTAAGTCAACTAGAAGATATTGACAAATAATAGGCAAAAAATTCATTCATACGCGACTCTCCTCGTGTTGATAATGATGAAGAGGAGGAAGATGAAAACATGGAGAAAAAGATGGTTAAAATATGTAAAAAGATTGGCTGGAAAAAGAAACAGTTGTGTATTCCTGGAAGGTAACAATGATTTTATATATTAACATTCGATAGAGAATTATTGTATCAAGGACCACTAGGGCTCGTTACACTTAAAACTGTTATCGACTACGATGCCTACTTATTTAACGATTTGTTAATCATGCACGCACCAAAATACAATGCTGATAGTGACACGCTTATTTCAATTGATTTGGATGATATGACCGTCACACCACTCTCCGATCGAGATCATCGAAAATTCTCGATATGTTTACAGAACTTTAGTGGTGACCAAACTAGTATTGTTTCTGGGTACAACCAAATGGGCAAAGATAATTGGTTATCTGCTTTGCGGGATATTCTAGATATCAAATTCTTCAATGAAAGTTGGAATAGAAAGATTATCGAAAACATACAAGAACATGTGAGCGACAAGAACGATTTGGCACAAGAGTATTACGCATACGAACTAGAAACATTATATTCGAACACTATGGAGGATGAACCTGATGCACCACAAAATATCGAATACAACAATACGAATGAAATTACTTCGGCTACATTGAACAAGTTGTTATTCAAGTTGGCTCATCCTACAGAACATGATAACAACTTTTTGTACACTTTTATGTTGACATACAAATCGTTCATAAGCACCGAAGATCTACTAGAGTTTTTAATCAAGAGATGGAATACTCCTCCACCACGCGATGTCGATTTCCAAATTTTCAAAGAAACATTTTTATTCCCAGTTAGATTACGCATCGCGCAAATCTTGAGTTATTGGGTGGAATTCCACTTTTATAATTTTAGAGATCAAATTGCATTGCAAACGCTATTGACCAATTTTATAGCTGAACAAATTAGAAAGACAAAAATGGAAGTTGCTGCAGATCGACTGATGATTTCAACAAGGTCAAAGAATAGACAACGTGATACCTTTTCACATCAACAACAAGAGCGACAAAAAGCACAATTACAAATTTTACAAGAGTTGATTGCAAAAACAGATCAAAAGACTGCAAACAGTACCGCGATTACACTTATGGGTTCGATTACACAAAATATACAAACAAGATCAGGATCAGAGCTACGATCGCCATCTTCTGCTAGAGTGATGCGAACTAGAACTCCTACCAAACTAGGTCAACTGGTGAACTTTTATGATCAAATGGATAAAGATAGTAGAAAGGTACGTAGTCTATTCATTTCTAACAAGTATAGAATACTGGATTTTTAACAAGTAGAGCACGTCCTAGTATCGATTTGTTACGTGAACTAAACAAGGCATCACTACACAAGAACCATTCTAATCCAGAAATGAACTCGATTCTAGTGATACCTAAAGTCATCAAAGAGTCACTACTCACGTACAACTCTATCGATATTGCTCAACAAATGACCATGATCGATTTTGAAGTTTTTTCACAAATCCAACCCAAAGAATGTTTAAATCAAGCATGGGCAAAAGATAACCAAAAACGTATGGCACCTAATATTCATACCATGATCGAGAGAACAAATGAAATGTGTAACTGGGTGGCATATGAAGTGTTACGTTGCGATAACATTAAAGATAGAAGAAAAGCGATAACCAAGTTGATAGAAGTAGCAGAAGAGTTGTATAATATTAACAATTTGAACTCGTTAAAAGGACTCATTGGTGGACTAAATAGTAACGCTGTGTATAGATTGAAAAAGACATGGGATGGAATAGAAACAAAGAAACGTGATTCTAAAGATGAAATGGCTAGTTTGGTGAGTGCCGATAAATCGTTCAAGTTGATGCGTGAACGAGTGAATCAATGTAAGAAGAAGGGTGAACCTGCAATTATTTATATTGGAGTTTATTTGTCAGGTGAGTACAAATTGTAGTTACTAATTTTTTAGATTTGACTTTTATTGAAGATGGTAACAGGGATCTGATTAACAATAAGATCAACTTTAAGAAACAGAAAATGTTGAGTTCTGTAATTAGAAATATTCAACGGCTACAAAGAGTGCCATATAACTTTTCGCTACAAGTCAGTAGAGAAAAACTACGTGACATGGCAGTGCCACTAGATGAAGATGAGTTGTTCGATTTGTCACTAAAGTTGGAAGAACGAAAAGCAGAATAAAATTGTTTTGCTTTTTACACTCTACAAGGCATACAAATCAGGGCTACAGAGAGCTTGTTCAGTTGCATACCAAACCTTGAAATACATGAGGAGCATCAAAGGCTGTCCAGTGAACAATGACAGCCACATCAGTGCGTTACCTAGACGTGGATTTTTTGCCTTGAACTTTTCAGATAATAGTACAAATGGTACTTGTACAACCATTGCCAAGAAGAAGTAGTAACGAATAGTTCTGAACACTATTCCCATACATAACTCGTGAATAATTGCACTGAAGAAAAACGTAGCCCAAACAGCGACTGGCTTGGACAGCTGATAGCGAATGGTTTGGAAATAAACATAGCGTAATAACCATTGGTGGGTTGGTAAGTTCCATAGTTTCCAGAATGATCCAAAAGAATCTGCATTCCACCAGTCTTTGTACCATAGACGATCAGCGAACGTGGTTAGTTCTGCTACAATGTTCAACCAACAGTGGAAGAACGCGTATGATCCTAGCAACCAAATCATGAACCATGGAAGAGAAATCTTCAACGTGAGGTAGGCAATCTTCAAATCACTATCTAGAGTTGCTGTTTGTTTGAAAACAGGATCCAAATACTGCATACACATGATGTACATGACAGAAAAGCAAAAAGTCATTTGAGCAGCTTGTTTTAACAAGTAGGATACTCGAATGCGTTCTGTGCGTGGATAGAATCTGAAGAAACACATGGTAGGTGCAACCAAAAAGTATAAAAACTCTTTGGTGCTTACGATAGTTGCGTGAGTGACGTGTTCATCATCTGGAACACTTCTTGTTCCTGGTGCAAAGTTTCTTGCGACATAAACGAAATAGGAATGCATCTTCATCATGACAACCATTAGAGTTAACGATACGGCAAATGATGTTACTGTATTATGTTAGTTGCTCAGCAATAGAACTTACACAGTGACAATCGACGAACAAAGATACGATCAATGATTGCATAAAACGTTGATAACATGACAATCACGTATACCATGTTTCCCAAGTAGTATAGACCAGTTCTAAGACTTGATGGTAATCGATTGGTTTGTTTCACTTCTTTACCTTCGCTATTCTTCAATGTTCCATTGTATACGAGTCGCATATAAACTTGTGCAAGTGAATACATAAATCCAGCATATCCACTTATAATCTACTCGTGTTAAAAGTTCCGCTATTAACATACGATAAAACAGCTGTACGATCGCTGTACATCGCCAGACATACATTTTAACAGGTCCAAACTGACTAGTAATCCCTTGTTGAACAAGTTATCAACGCAAAGAATCGCACATGCTCCAACCAATAATACAACGCATAAATTAAACAGTCCATCGTAGTTAAAATTCAAATAATCCTCTGGTTTGTCAGGATCTGGTATTTGTAAATCTAGAAGCGCTTCACGTGATCGATAAAAATATGGTGTTTTCGGGAGTAGTGGGGATGAATTCAAAATTGTTGCGGTAGCGGTTAGTTTTGTGCTGTCGGCAGATGCATCCGATGAATCGCTTTCGAACGTAACTGCTTGAGTTGGTGGTCCATCTACAATCAAACTCTTTGGTCTGTTGTGTCTGCTTCTCTTCTTCATAGTTGTGCTTTGTGAGAATTCTATTTTTATGAAATGCCAAAATAGAAGAAAAAATTATTATGCAGAAAAGAATACTATCTCATTGATCTGAGACGGGCAATTAGATCAGCAACAGTGAACAAAGAAACACCTTTACAGAATTATAAATTAATTAAAATCTAGTCCAAGTGATACACCATTTCCATTGGTTGCCACCAAACGTTACCCTCAGATCCAGATAATTGCATTTGGTAATTATGCTGTAATTCTTCCCACTCTTGTACTCGTGGTTTGGTCGCATATATCTACTATGTTAATGTATTGACAAAATATACTGTCATCGCTTCCTTAAACTCTTTATCTGCATCTTCAACATAATTAAACTCTGCGTAATAGAACATTCTCTTTTGATTGTTAGTCACTCAGATATTCATACTGTCCCAAGAGCGAAAATACTCAAGTTGCAAAGGCCTGCTTCCTTAAGCGCTTGTTCTACCTGTGGCCATACTTTTTCATGATGTTTTTTATACTCTTGGTAGCCTTCCGGTTTGACATCAAGGGTCATACCAACCAGTTTGCGTGGCATGTCTGGTTGTTTGCAAGTTCCGAGTTACAAATGTTGGCCAAAGTCTATCGCAAAGCGAAACTTGCACGCCGTAGCTTGACATGTACACAAAAAGCTATCTTGTTTGCCTTTTGTAGAATCGAAAATTAGAAGTCCGCACACAACAACAGTTCCACATGGAGAACCAACTATCTGTACCTGAGAGTACAGTTGTTACATTAAACAAAACTCGTAGGCAGAGTAACATTGACGTAAATGTTTTGTCGTGTTACGCTGAGAAACAATATGCAGAAGGTGACGAACCATTATTCGATAAACGTACATTATTATACGGCCCTGGAATACTTGGACACTTAGACAGAGTCCCACCATCATTTAAAATACTGGCATGTGTTTTGTTTGCAATTATAGGGACCGTCGTATTTGGAATTATTCTAGTCGTTGAACGTGCCATAGAGCGTAACCAAGTTGTAGATGTTATAGGATACTTTCCGTTAAACTTTAACACAAGTCAAATAATGCACGAATTACAACTAGAGCGAGGTTATTCGTCGTCATATTTAGGGAGTAAAGGTACAGCCTTCATCGTTGAACTTGCAACACAACGAAACAACACTGATGCTGTAATGCCATACTTTATAGAGAATATGAACAACTACAATAGAATGTATCCAGGCTCTGAGATTGCAAGTAAACTCACAGCAGCGGCAGACATGCTCAAACAACTTTCGTCAATACGAAACCAAGTTTCAAACCAGACAATATCTTCAATCGATCAGTTCGCATACTACAATGCCGTGAATCTACTGCTTTGTGAGGTTTCTCAGATCTTTTCAAGCGCCATCTTTTTACCCAAATTGAAAAATCCATTAATCGCATTCGCCGGATTTATTCGCATGAAAGAGATGATTGCTCAAGTACGTGGAATAGGTTCTGCAGGAATCAATGCACAATTCTTTGACTCTGCTACGTTTAATCGTTTCTATTCGTCGTTTATACTTGCACAAGAAGGACAAAGATCGTTTCTCAAAACTGCTACTAGCAGCGCCATAGAGTACTATAACAAAACTGTTGTTAACCAAGACTTTACATTGGTCACAGACAGTGCTATAAATTTTATCATAGTGAGTGACAGGAATGTAACAACAATCAGCCCTCAGCAGTGGTTCACTAACATGACCATACGTATAAATGCATTAAAGAAGGTGGAAGACTTTATGGCTCAAGAAATCATAACATCGGCTCAAGTGGAGTATGCAGGAACGATTATTGCGTTGACACTATATAGCGTTGGGTTTGTTGCTTTGTTACTCGTTGCATCAGTGATATCATTTATACTAGCTAGGTCAATCGTCCAGCCATGGCGTAGAATGCAAAAGTTACAAGATCAAACAATGAAACGATACGTACCTACAGGTTTCTTAAAGTTGATGGGAAGAAAGAACCTTTCAGACGTTGAACTAGGAGATTATTTATCAAAGTCATTGGATGTGTTCTTTGCAGATATCAGAGGTTTTACTTCGATATCCGAAAAAATGTCACCAAAAGAAAATTTCAAATTCTTGAATGAATATTTATCCACAATAGGACCCATTTTCAGGAGTTTTAATGGGTTTATCGATAAATATATTGGAGATGGAATTATGGCTCTCTTTCCGGAACCTGGAACGAGTTTGAGAGCTTGCATCGAAATACAACTTGCCATAGAGAGTTTCAATCGATTCCACAAGGACAAGTTCCCAGAAATTCAACTAGGCATAGGAGTGCATACTGGGCCTGTTATTTGTGGTCTAATAGGTGAAACAGGTAGAGTACAAGGTACTATTATCAGTGATACAGTCAACACGGCGAGTAGAATCGAGAGTTTGACCAAGAGATACGGAGCTCGCATTATGACATCAAAAGAATCACTAACAACGTTCCAAAATCACAAATCAGAAAACGATCTCATGAATCCAACTCTTTTTAATCGATACATTGGTCAAATACGAGTAGTAGGAAAAGAATCAGCAATAGAGATGTACGAGATCTTAATTCCTGACATAGATCCACTGAAACTGGAAAGTTTAGAGTTATTTAACAAGGGTATCAAGTGTATGTTTGAGAAACCATATAATATGGAAATGGCTGCGGAACACTTTAAAGCAGTTCTACAAATAGACGCTACAGACAAAGCAGCAACACTTCGACTCAACCAAGCGTTAGAAATGAATGCAAACCAAGAACTACTGAATGCATGGGCTGGAGAGGAGATTCTCATTGAAAAATAAGAACATGAAAGTGGCTTTTGGAGTAAAGATTGCAACCATCGCCCGCACATCAGGCGAAAAAATAAAGCGAGAACGCGTGTTACAACGTGTCCCTTTCAAACAAATCAGATGGGTAACCAACCAGCATCAGCAAAGACGCAGTTGCGAGGGCGAGAGTTTGAACAACTAGTTTCAAGCACATGCTCCAAAACTGTACTCTTTTCTGGTAACGACGATAACTTTCCAAACCTGCCAAAGAACACTGAATTTAAAAATGTGAACGTTGCACCAACATTGGCACCAATCTATAGGATATACCATCGCGGAAAACGATTGTTTATACTCACAGGTATCTGTCGAACTGCATTTAACTCAGTAGTTGATGGACAAGTTTTTCAAATACGAAACAAGAAACCTAAAAAATTACTACCTGGTATTCGCGTGATACAACTCGCATGTGGTAGTTCACATTGTTTAGCGCTAGATGGTACTTGAATATTGAATCCTAACGAATAGTTTTCGGGAATTGTTGGGCATGGAGCAATAGTAATAATGATCTAGGACAAATAGGAGACAACACATCAATACTACCGTTTACAACACCCAGAAAAATAAGCAAAATCAAACAACAAGTAGTGGGGGTGTACTGTGGGTGGAAATCATCATGTATGTCGTTCACTGTCATTAACACGTAGTCGCACTAACAGAAAATGGATCACTGTATGCATGGGGCTCTAACATCAACGGTCAGTTAGCGTTATCAAACGCAACAGCAGTAATGAAACCAAAACGAGTCAAAGTGGTCTCAAATATTGAAATCAAAAAACTAAGCTGTGCAGCATGTCACACTGTTGCACTAACAAGTAATACACAAATACTTACTAATACATAAGATTTTGGAACTTTATTTATATGGGGTAGGGTATCATCCTCCTCAAAATATTCTGGTGAATCAGAGCCAGAACATTTGCCATGTGGAACAGAGCTTGTAGATGATGTCGTATCATCAGCTAACTGCAGCTTTATCACCACTGCAAATAAGAATCTATACATCATAGGAGGTTTCTTTCAAGAGTTTTTCTATCATACTGTAACGCTAATAGATACACTACAAGTGAAACAAGTATGGACAGATTGTTGGGCAGAATCAGCACTACTACAATGTACTGATGGACGAGTAATGGTACTAGGAAGAAACTCGTATGATCAACTTGGACTTGGTCATCAAAATATTGTGACAGAACCAACAGAACTTGTATCTTTGAAACATGCAAACATACAATACGCCGCATTTGGAGAAACAACTGGGTTTATCATTGTAGCGATTGATTTCAATGCTTATCATGGTTTATTGGAGTGTTCATCATACTTTGATGTACAAGTAAACTTTTCCTAGCCATAGTTCTACATGCTCTCAAAAGGTTACACACCTTTCGAGACTTATTTGTTTTTCTTTAATTTTCCAACTTCTACTTGCCGTGTACGAGTTGCAAAGTTTAGTGAGCACAACGTTTCAGGTGCACTTTCTTGAGATGGACTCACATTGACCAACATGAGCACTTTTGATCCATTAACTAATGAATCTTGCAAAAGTGATGTTAGCTTCGAGTTACGATATGGTACGTGACTGCTCTTTTGTGAAAGTGCGGAAAAAACATCACCTAATGCACTCAAACTCTTGTTAATCTGTACTGACTCTTTTTCACGATCACCTGTTGTACCAGTGCGCTTTAACCGTTCGCTACCAGCCAAATCAATCAAGTACAACTTGCTTGTACTCGTTGCCTGTGTCACAACATGTGTGCTCGTCACTCTCAACGTTAGTATGCAGTGAGAGCGACTACTATGTTCATTCAAGTTATTACTGCCAACAGATCTATTCTTTGATCCTTCTTGCATGACCTGTACGACATGGCTGTAGTCTGTAACTGGTACCCATGTCATGTTTGGTACACTCACTTGGTGCTTAACGATAGAAACATCTACCTTTTCTTTCTTCTTGGACAACAAGTCGACAATTGTTTCATTGTAGACTTCAAGTACACCAACGTTAACTTGGAAAGTGTACTCATCACTACGCCATGATATGCGTTCGAACAACTCTTGTAGTAGGCGATAGTTTACGCCAGGATCAGTTGGTGTACCTTCCATCGTGTACGTTTTACCAGAACCTGTTTGGCCATACGCGAATATACAAACATTGTAACCATCTAGTAACGATGTTGCCATTGCCTTGACCTCTGCAAAAACGTCTTCTTGATTGGACGATGAACCAAAAACACGTTCAAATTCAAATGAACTTGACTTTTGTAGCTTGTCTTGTTGTAGATGAATTTGCTCACCAACGCATCTTACTGAACTAACGGTATCTCCATCAGCACTGAGAATAGGTCGTACACGAACAAATACACGAATGTTGCCCTTTAACTCTTGTACCAAGTTGAATAATTCACGTTTTTCTTTTTGTTCTTGAACTTGCTTTTCCATGAAGCGACGGAGTTTTGCACGTTCTTCTGCCAACGATAATTCCATTAATTCGCATTTTTCTCTCAGCTTTGTGTTTTCGTCCTCTGCGCGAGCCAATTTTTGAGTGAGCTTTAAGGTTATTTCCGCATTTTTGTCTGCTTGTTCAGCCTCTCTTTTACGTGTTGCATCAGAAAGCACTCGCTTCGCTATTTGGTTTGCATCTTCGTTTTCTTTATTGCTGGTTACCGACCTACGTTCACGCTATAATGTAAATAACAGTTGATTATATACGTACTTTGCGCGGGTTTTGCAACTCATCAAAATCTTTTTTCAATAGATCGAGTTTTGTTGCGAGACTGCGGTTGTCAAGTTTCGTTTTTGTTTTTGTTGGTTTAGTAATGCGCTGTGGTCTCGCAGTTGCTGAAGTCAACGTTTTCTTTTTGACGTGTATATGGTGTGTAGGTTCGCGTGTTGCCATAACTTGTAAATAAAATAACGGTATATTTTTTAACAGTTGACTACACCAGAAAAAGCGGTAACAGAACTGTCGGGTCCCGGTACTACTTATTCTATGACCTATATGATGAACCGAAATTTAAGAACCTCCACATTAGTTCAATGATAAAACAACTTGGGATTCTTTGAACGCAACAAATTATTTATGATTTTAGAATAGTAGTGGCAATCGCTGTTTTACATAATGTACTTTGTGGAATAAAGAGAGTTGATTATATGGTCAACGCCTGTGAGAGCCTATTTTATTTGCCTACAAATCGAAGATAGCAGAATTGTATTTCGTTCACATATGGCAAAACATTATATTGAATTGTGACCAAACATGATCTGAAATGACTACACTGGTTGCAGTAGTTGGACAAGATTGCATGCTATGCAAATGTTAACGAAACCTGATCTAGTCCAAACTAAAACATAACAACCGAATCTAGCAATCAGGACAAGTATGGTTCTGTCAGGAAATCAGCGTTGCCGAGGCAGGATTCGCCTTCTCTTACAAGAAATAATTGCTGTAGATTGGCCAGTTGACCTGTGCATCAAGCAAACTGACAGCGCTGGATGCCTGTCATTAGCTGTCATTTCCGTCATCTTTCAGTTGACAGGTCCAAGATAGTCGAGTAGTCCAACCAAGTTATCTTTCTTTTCAAACAACACTACATCAACCATGAGGTACGTTACGCCATGTTTTTCTAACACACTAGTCAAATGGATAAGGAGTGGGAGCGCATCCAACAACGTGTATTCACCAATTGGGTTAACTCACATTTGCGCAAACGCAGT
>JAESGV010000447.1_pt1 | contig 18386 bp, 28 predicted proteins | sample 9269781 | NCBI WGS metagenome assembly JAESGV01 (sample SAMN15741586, study PRJNA653496) | algae metagenome | isolation source: Tildeniella torsiva UHER 1998/13D and co-occurring heterotrophs from... | place: Slovakia: Slovak Paradise National Park, Hrabusice, Kosice Region | collected 2000-01-01 | reverse complement strand
GTACTTGCAAAAATATTGTGTTTTAGACTATGTAAGGTCATACACTAGTAACTTACTCCAAGTCGTCTTTGGGCGCATATCTTTTCAATGTCATATGTGCGTGTGTTTGCCATACTTTGCCTGTTGTAACATATTCAAATACAAACGAAACGAATAGTCAAAAGTACGCATACTAATGTACCGAGATACAAATCTAAAAACATTCAAGTTAAGTGCAAAAATTGACAAATCTTTTGCGTAATTTAAAATATAAAAAGAGATTAGTAAAGACTCATCGTTATTTTATCAAGAGTTCTAGAACTCATTCAGCAATTCAGTTATTAGCTCGTCATTTCTCGCCTGAAACTCAAGTGCTGTACTTTTTGTTGCTTTATGTAAAAACGTTGTTGAACTTATGGGACATTTTCAAAAGGGAAACAATTAATTATGGTGGCTTTTTGAATGAACAACAAGTCTTAAAGTTCTTATCTATTGTTTTGAATTCAAAACGTTAAACACAAAATTACACAGTTGACTCAGAAAGAGCGGACAAGCTTAGCTGTTCAATAAATATGGCTAACATCTCAACAACCTCACTCAAAATCAAATCTAACAAAGATTACGTACACCAACTTCTTGAGGACTCGCGAACTAGAAAAGCAAGAAAAGAAGCGCTAGAAAAAGAATTGTACGATAAACAACTTTTGGAGCTCCAACAAAAGAAACATGAAAAATTAAAAGCAAATATCCTCACACAACCAACTGCCACACATTTCTCGAGACGAAATGAAACTTCGAAAAGAGAAGTGGAGAATTCACCACCTGTCAAACAAAACGCTGAAAGAGCCAACACTCGTGCGAAACATACACTCGATACAGAACGGATTTCATATCAACAAGAACTGCAAAATAGAATCGAAGAAAAGGCTGATAATTATTTAAAGTTGGCAGATGGTAACGCGAGACGTGACTTGAATATATCGTACTCTCCACCAACGAAACAAAAATATACCAAACCTTTTGATGAAGATTTCGATCCATATGCAACTTGCGTCACAGCCGTAGATGTGTTACCTGCACGCACTTTTGACAAGTTAATTCCTAATCATTCAAGCGAAGACAAATTGAAAGAAATAGACGAACAAGAAAAACTTGTGTACAATGAGATAACAAAACTAGATGCGGTTTTGGAAGCAAATAACACATCTCCACAAAAACAAACGGAGATAGAACATCAAGTACCCAGAAAACGACCCACTACATTTGTTAAACCCTTAGATATGCAGCGTCTGGCAAACTCTAACGAACGTCAGAAACCATCACAAAAGGATGATGCCACAGAATCTAATGACAAAAGAAAAATGGTTGTACGATCTACCATAACCTCGCGTAGGAGATGTCAATCCGCTTCTAGAGTACGGTTAAAACAGCAGGCAGAAAAAGACCTAGAAGAGAAAAGACTTTTTAAACCTCGAATCAACCATTCGGTTATCGGCTCGTTCACTACTACACCTATGAATACTCATCGCTCAAGAGCATCAAGCGCTGGTAATGCCACAAACAGAAGTATGCTATCACGATCAACAATTGGATCATCTACTCACCGATCTACAAGTTCACATTCGTCCAAAGCAGTTAGTAGCATGTCTTTTGCAGAAAAATCAGTATACGATCCCGTTGAAGAAGAAATGGGTCCAACAGTCAAAGCAACTTTTGTACAGCTGAAACACTTGATGATTAGAGATGAAGAATTTAAAAGAGTTATGAATGATATCAAAATTGCAGAAAAAAATATATCAGATCTTTATGAACGAAATTTAGAGCAGAGTAAGATTCAACGACTGCAAACCAAACCAATTTCGTCTACAGTGCATCAATCTGGAACATCTAAAATTAATCATGGTCCGAATGGCGTTGAAACAAGAAAATCTGGCGCAAGAACAGCAACTACCGCTGTACCACAATTTGACAAAGAACCAGACCAAATAGAAGACACTTTCACATCTGCTGGAAGCTCACATAACATCAAGCATGCAATGGCTCTCAAGCTTGAACAACTTCAAGAATCACTGAACAATCTTAGCATGAACTCTGATGTTGTTCAAGACACGAGACGAAAAACTGTTGAAGATGTGAGTCATACTGAACATAAATTAGAAGAACGTATCTACAGTCCACACATACGAACAACAATCAATCCATCAGGAAACGAAGATAATACACTGGCGATTACTACGTATATCACAACACCGCCCAATATGTCAATAGATCGGATACGACAAGTAAGATCAACAACTAAAGTTGTTCAAAATAACGATGATGTTCACTCAGCGCCAGAACGTGTGGATGACTCAAAACACGATGCAAATCCGTTACTAAAGATAATCAATCGTAACAACACGAGCAACACTAAAGGTGATATTCCAAGTGATACTCGGCAATACGAAAGAAACAGTCTTACAGTGAAATCATTTGTATCAACAGCACTTCAGCAATTGGAACCTACTGATTCTGACATACATATTTCTGATGTCTCACTATCACCGTCTAGTGTCAACACGTTACAGTTATTCAAGCAACACATGCATAGAAAACACCAGCAAATATCGCCACAGAAACAAGTGGAAAATGACGATGAATTTTTGAAAAAGTTTGAATACTTTGAGAATAAATTGAAGCATAAAGTGTAAACTTTTTGTAACAAAAGCAAACAAACACCGTTGCAACATGTTTGGAGGTGGAAGAATAGGGACGTTGGCTATTGTCGTTGGCGCAGGTGTTCTCACTTCGTATTATACCTTACAACCATCCCTCGTCAAAATGTACGCTAAAAAAAATTTTTAACATTTAGGAATAAAGAAATAACAAAACAAATGGAAGAAGACAGACTTAAAAAAGAACAAAATACAAGTGCAAAATAATTTACATTTACGCTAGTGATTCTAAAGAATTGTCGTTTTGAATTCCCTCCTCCCATTCTTCCACTTCTTCTTCAGCGTCATCAAACGTTGCTGTACTTCTTGGAGTACCAGATGTTTCTGTCATGATCATAGCATCTTGACTATCATCTACCTCCTCTTCTTTCTTATCTTTTTCTGTATCAAGTGATCTACCACGACTTCTGTTCCAACGTTTCGTTCCAATTGGTTTACGCGTTAGTGACTTCTTTCTGACAGGTGAATTTTCTACTGCTGATGTTGTATCAGTTTCAGTGTTTTTGTATTCGTCGTATTCTCTCAAAAGAACACGACTCATTCTTTCTGCTGTTTCTGCTTCTTCAATTTGTTTTGGTTTCTTGGGTCTAGGTCCGAAGATGAGTTCTGCTTCTTGTATTAGGGTTTGCATTAGGTTATTTGAGTGTTTTGTTTCTGACATGACCTCCTGTACAGTTTGTGGTAAATTTGACTGTAACAAGTTGGGTGCGAAAACAATAGCAAGATTTTCGCTGTTCATTCTGTTCATGTCCTTATTTTCCGATATAGTAAAAAGGAAAAGTGATAAATGTTTTAGAATACGCTACACTAGTCAGTATATAACGGTTTGTTAAACTTACTTGGTTACTAGCAGGTAAGAATTCAAGTACTTTTTTGATCATTTCTCCACGTGCTTCCGAGTCTGGAATTCCACTCGCGGCAATGAACATACCATAGTTCTACGAGTTGTTAGTTGTTAACAGTAATACTTACGTCATATGTCAAAAGAGGCTCTGGAAGCTCCCTGAAGAAAAGTTTTAGTACGTTAGCCGCTACGTGTACGTCATAGTCGATGAATTTGATTTCTCCATTCTCACTCCTCTCTAGTTCATCTATAGCCGCTTGTTCGTTCTCCTTGTTTGCACTGATTCTGAAAATACCTTCTGAATTAATTCCAAACTCTTCTACAAAGTCCATAGCGTCAATAACAAACTTTGGTAAGTGTTCTGGATTATTTGGTAGTTTTTTGGAGAAGTATTTAGAGTTTGGGTACTTTGGTATTTTTGTTGGTTTGTGAATGATAACTGGTTCTGGTGGAGGTGGTGCTGGTTCTACATCAGTTTGTTTCAACCTTGGTGTTGACGCTCCTCGTTTAATTATTTTAGATAACATCTTGGACATCGTTTAGTTGGAGTATCGATAACGGTTCTGCAATCTACACGTTCGCAGAACTGGTTTGGTCTTAGAGTCTTGTTGTCTATTGTCAAAACCTTTGGTTGACAAGTTCACTGACAGGTGAAATGTTCAAAAACAGCAAATGATCAATCAAGTCACACTTTTCGTACCCTTTGCACTCAACCATTTAAAACTTGGCCGCTCCGCTAGTACTAACGCCTAAGGCGAGCTAAACAATAAATACATCACATTTAAAATAATCATAATTGTATTGGTGTTGTAGATTGTCTAATTCTAAACCGATACAAAATAAAATTAATTTATAACCTTTGCTTCGCTAAGAGCTTGAGAGGATATTCTGACATCTTGTTTTACATTTTTTTAGCTGTTTTTAAGTCAACTTGTTTGCTTAGCGCTAATTCCAGTGTGACAAAATGAATGGTGGTTTCTCTCCCATTTTAAACAAAGAACAAGATGACTCTAGGTGTTTTGAAAAGTGGATGCACGCCGTTTTACTCAAACGATACAGCAACTTGGAGTTAATTTCAGAACAGAATGAGCCACTATTGCATTTATATGTTTCTAAAGCAAAAAAGTTGGAACAAAAGTATTCAGAAGGATATTCGTCGTCATCATTAGAGTTAATGAAAGAATCAAACGTTGTTGAAGAGCTAGCAGAAGAGTATGATCGCGAAAAGAGAAGAAACAGCGCTTCGAGTGTACTGGATGTGAAATCGCGGTGGAAGCAGTTGAATTTTCCGTTCGATCAGCTTTCGGAAGGTGTTTTCCTCGGATATATTCTTGAGATTCTTGCTGATGTTAAAAAAGACACCTTTGTATCAAAGTTGAAGAAAGAATTCACCTATAGAATTCAGGTAATTTAAATTTATAAGCAATTGACAACAAGATGGTAACTAATTTGAATATTTTACTCGATATTATGAGGGACGATTACGGGTTAGAAGTTAATGAACTTGACATAAAAGCAGATGCGCTTACAGAAGACTACTCGACAGTGAATAGGCTATGTTGGATGCTATTTGAGAGTTTCATTTTACATCGAGTACGCCATGACAAAGAGCTTGGTGAGGTTTGTAACGTTATTTTAAAACTAAACAAAAGGCGGCATTGTTAGATTGGGTTAAGGGACGTATTTTAGACAACTACCCTAGTATAACAGAGTCAGAGATCAACTTTGAGGATGGATTCTACAATGGAATAGCGTTTTGTTACATTATTCACTCGTACGCGGCGCAGCACATCAGACTCGATGTAATTTCAAAACACGACTCACAAGATAACCTTAAACAAGCATTCGAAACGTCGTGGAATGTTTACCAAATACCCTTCATTATTCAAAACTTCAACATAAATCGACGAACTATAGTTCTCTTTTTAACGTTACTGTTCGAAAAATTGGCGCCAAGATACCCAGTAAGTATTCTCATTTTTTTTAACATACGTGAGAGTAACTATTTTTCGCGCGAGGTTGCCACGGCATTTAGTCGCAAACATGTTTTTGAATGGTACAAGGATCAGTACACAGATGAAGCACAACACGTCGTTAATAGCATAAAAGTATGAAATAGTCCTTAATATTAACTGTTTCAGGAGTGCTCTACCATGTTAAAGATCAACACAGACAAATATTGTTCGCAACCAGAGATAGAAAAGTTACAGAAAAAATTTAGAGACTACAAGGATGACAAGTTTCAACTACAACAAAGCATCCAATCGTTGCATATTGCCGACTTTAATCTTGGAGTTCTCGTGCATTCTCCGAACAAATTCAAACCATTTGACCCACCAACCTTTTTGACTTTGCAAGTACGAGATTTATTGCTGATTAACAGTTGCAGAGTATTTATACTACGTTTGGATCTATACTAGCACCAGAACGGGAATACGTATCTACAATCCAGAAACTTTTCGCTATCAACGATGTATATACAACATTACAGAAAAATTTTGGTAAACTAGGAGACAGTCTTGAAAAGTGGGTAAACGATACAAAATTGGCCTTGAAGAATATTGTTGAAGGGAATGACCTTGATGCATACCAAAGGGTAACTTGATTAATATTATTAACCATAAGGCACACGAAGATCTCACAGATCACTGCGTAGATGCTGGCCAAAAGAAAGGCTTATTGGAATACGCTACATTATTACACAATCAGTTAGAACGAAAACACATTACAGAAAACGAACATAGTGAAATATCGTACGATGAAATACAGCAAATGTGGACACAGTTAAGCGGAGAAATCACAGAAAAACAAGTACGACACTATAGAAAACTAATTTTTGTGTAGAGATTGTTTGAAACGTTGATCAATGATGAGATAGACAGAGACGTGCTGGAAAGAAGGTACGAATTACTGACTGAAGAGTTTGGAGTACCATTAGCGCATTGTGTTTTAGTTCTAGAAGATAAATCGATTGATGCCAAGTTGATTCCTGGTCTATTAAACGTAAGATTCGGCTTTCATGCTAACGCATTAGCTCATTAATCAGAGGTTGATAGAACAAGAAGAAATTCTTTCAGATATATACGAAATTGAGAAACAATTAGAATGGGATCAAAAACAAAATGATGAACTTATTGCCGCTATTGATTTGGCTTCGTTTTTGAATGAAGTCAAATCGTTAAAGCAGAGAAAAGAAACGATATTTCGAGAACGAGGATTTAAAGAGGATTTATCAGAATCGTTAGTAGAGAATCGTGATCAAATTGAAAATTGGATAAACGGATGTATAAAATCACTCGAAAAGGTAAGATATAACTACTTATGCTAACAATGCTAGATGAATATGCTGAGTAACGATGAGGTAGAGTTACGCACTGCTCTATCGCTGTTAGATAGACTAAAGAGTGAACACATGAGCTCTATTCCTTATAAAACATATTCCATGAGTAACGAAAAAGCACCTATGTTGGAAGAGTGTTGGATTAATATCAAAAAAATATTAGACGAAAGAAGAGATTCAATGGAGCGTCGTCTCACAAACTTGATGAAGAGTAAGAGTCCAACTGCGGTAAGAGCAATAACCCATCTAACTATTTAGTCTCTGCAAGCAAAATTAAAAACATGTGAAGAACTATTTTCACGATTCATTCGTGACTTGCGTTCAAAACAGAATCATAATATCAAACAAGTGGAATCTCAGTTGATTGAACGATGTCCTATATTTGTTGAAATTTTGAATACTTTAGAGACTGTTGATACTGTTGCGTTCGAGACTGCCGGACAAGTGAAAAATGTAGTAGAACTATTTTGTGATTATATTGGACAGGTTCTGCAGACAGGTGAGGTAGGAAGAGCAGAGACAAAAGGATCTACAAAGGTTAAAGAGCTGCAACAGAGACTGGAGGCGAGTGTGAAAAAGACACTTGGTGAAATTCCTCTAATGGTATGTGTATTTGCAAGACCTTAACACTTAGAAAACTATAAATGACATCCTAAATTCAACGAAAACAATTGCCGAGTTTACACCAGGGTTGTACGAGTATGAATACGTTGCAAATGAACGGTACACAGAGTGGGATACATTTGTCGAGAAGCTAAGAAACAGGATAGCGACACTTGTACAATCTAATGATTTGTACGTTATACCCGATCTGGAAGAATCTTTAAAAAAATTTGAGAACAAGGTTTCAAATTTGCAGAAAAAACTAGATATTCAAGATGGGACAATGTTGGAGATGTGTGCATCACTGAGCGAACTTCGTAGTGACTTGTGTCACGTGGAGGTGTATGATAGAGTTTTTGATTATTTTATTACAGGGTCTGACCCTGATACGTCCAACAGAATAGTGGTATGCTATTCATTCTGATACTTATAATATAGAGCGTGCGAAATAAACTTAAAAAGGTGAAAGAAGCTGTAGAAGAGATATACAAAATCATCAGACATAATTTGTTTGATCACTACAACAAAGTCATCCACAAGAGCAAGTACAGGAAGATATCAAATCAATTACTTGCCGATATCGACGACATGCGCAAGAATTTGATAGAAGATGCTAACGATCAGGTATGATAATTACAGAATTCTAATCATGTAGAGTATAGCCGCTACTATACCAGAAAAGTTGACGAATCTGAGACAGTCACTCCTGACACTAGAAGATGTGCAAAGAAAATTAACAGGTCAAAAAGTAGACTTTGGTGAATACTCTACTCAGTTTATATCACTGCTAGTTGAGCATCTAGAACAGTTGTATAATCGTTCACTAGAGATAGCAAACGAGAAAACGACACTCTTGAGTGAGGTATGAAATTATAACATATTTAACAGTCTAGTTGGACGATTGGGTAGTTGATCAATCCTCATTCCTTACCGCACACATCACTAGAGTGTCCAAATTACAAGATATTATACCCGGTATCGATTCTGTAGACACACTAGAGCGATACAAACGTGAAATTGAGCACGCAGAACAAGAGAGAAATATTTTAGATTTGATGATAAATGATCTTCAGAAACGATCAAACTATGAGACTGTTGCAAAGGTATATTACTTTAATAGCATACTGACAGTATAGCAACTCAAAGAGGATTGGGAAAACATAGCACCTTCAATAACAGAGTTGAGTAGTGCTATTGCTCGTGTATCTCGACAACACCAAGAAAGAACGGCTACTTTACTTGCAATTACTATGGAAATAGAACGGTTTAAGACGTTCTATAGCATCCTTCAAAGCAAAGATATTGAAAGATTACACAATTTTTATTGCCAAACACCTATCTTGCTACTGAGTAGCTTGATTAATGATTGCGAGACACTACGCGACTACGAAAGGAATATAGAATTCGAGGAGGTTGAAGAGAGTGGTGACTGTGATTTGATTTCGTACATGAACCAAGCAGTTAACCAAAGAATTAGAGTATGTTTGCATGATACCTATTAACATTTAGGAAATTATGGGAATCAAAGAAGAGTTTTCAGACTTGTTCACTTCTATACATTCTAAACTATCAGCACATATGTCACAAGAAACAGAACTCAAAGACGTTTACGATCAGTACAACGCACAAAGTAAAAGACTATTGGATGCTCTAGAGAAAGAGGAAAGTCAACTGGATTCTGTAAACAAAGTAGTACCTGAAAAGCAAGGACGCATGTTGGTTACAATACGATCTCGAATCGAGTCTTTGGAGCCATTGTACAATACTGTACTTCAACTTAATGGGAGATGTACAAACATGATTCAGCAACGTATTCCATTCCAAGTATGTTTCTCTCAACTATTAACATCATTAGATATTGTCAGTCAAGTGGCGTTACCTTTTGATGTGTACATCACCTAATCAACCACGTCGTTCTCTTAAAATTGATCAAAGCAAGCGAGAAAAAGAATTAAAGCAGTTGATTTTAGCGTCTGCAAAAGAATTGACTGTGTGGATAGATAACGCAACAAAAGTTGCAGAAAAGGGAGAAGAGAGCGATGGCATGAGTGATATCGAAAGAACATTAACTCATATAATGAGATATCGAGAGAATGAAGGTCAACACTACAACAAACTCATTCAAATGATTGGTCACCATACAGAACTTTGTTTGATTGCTGTGAATGAGGATGTAGAGGAGATTGTGTCATCAATTGAACAAAAATGGCTAAACTGGTTATCAGTAGGAAGAGCGATCGAACGGAGTCTAGAGAGTAAACTTGAATATCTGTTAGTGAACGAGGAACGGAAAAAACTATTTAATAGAATTACCTCAGAGGCTGATTGGTATGAATCGTGTCTTGACAGTTTGGATTCACAAGTTGAAATACAAACAAGAGTGAAACTACTCATCGAGCACGAAAAGTATACCATGTGGACTAACTTTGTTGAGACTCAACTACCTCTACAACGTACGTGAACATTTTACATACTAATTATAGATCATTTAAAATCGCTTTACAACTCGCTTCAAGAACCAGTAGACCGCTCCGTCACTGTTGCTATGAGAGATGTTGAACTTCGATGGAAAAAGATCCAAACTACCCTAGATGCTAGAAAGTCGTTACTGACTGTTGCTGCCCAACAAATAGATGAGCTAGAGGCACACCGAAAGTCACTTCATGAAAAAGAGGAGAACTTTATGACATGGATCTGTTTCAACAGACAATTCATTGTTGCAAATATGGATCAACCAGGCGATATTATGCAAGAAACGATAGATCAGATTGAGAGCGGAATACATATTCCTACAGAGCTGATACGAGTATTGAGAGAAGAAACAGAGAGTCTAGAGCTAGTGGAGAACCATTGGAGTACTTTCCAATTTATTTTGGATAGATTCAAGCGGAAAGCACAAGACATGGCAGACGAAGAGGCAAACAAAAGAGAAAAAGTAGTTAGTTATGACGCCAAATGTACAATACTATCGGAAGCGCTCAAAAACGATATGATTAGACTCGGAAGCACTAGTGATCCTGAGTCGTTGCTGCAGATATACTCGTCAATGCAGACTATCATGAACGAATTTGAGTCTGTATTTGACAGCTATGATCCAACTGATCCAAATACCGAAGTATTGTTGAACACTGCGCTAGACGCGTTCTCGTCGTTCGACCAAATATGGATTGAAAGAAGTATAGTACATGCAGAGAGTGTAAAGAACGAAGGAATGACTAATGCTTATTTTAAATTTTTCACATGCATATCTGAGTGGGAATCGCAGCAGCGTGGAATAGTGACAGAACTAGCGAACAGAACAGACACTTTGGACAATATATCTGCGACTTTGGCAACACTCAAGACTTATTTTGCGCAAAGGCCGTTTGTTACGAGTTTATATCAACAAATGTCAGGAATCTGGAGCAAGATGAGTCAAATGGGAATAGTGTTGAACAGAAATCTAAAAACACCTATTGTGAGTGTTTAAACATTAACTAACATTCCAGGACATGAAAAATATCATTGAGGAATTGGACAGAGCAATGGATCAACAACTCACGAAAAGCGAGGCTCTACACGACCAATACTTGTACGTCTTATCCATGCGCAGTGAGTGGCTGAAGGGAGCGTTGAGCTTGGAGCAGTGCATACGAACCGAGTTGAAAGAAGTAGTCAACTATTCTAGCGTTTCAACCAGAACTGTTTCCGTAAGTTTGTTTACAAGCGAATAACATTGCAAAGGCACAATTAGAATCTGTTCTAAAGTTTAAACAAAAGGATATAGGTTATATTTTATCAGAGCTTCAGAACATGCATACCAGTATGTTGGATCATTGTATGCTGCTCCCTCCAAATTGGGATGACTATCTACTTGACATTTTGGAAACATTGGCACAAGACGCTAGGATACTGAACAAGGCAATTGTTACCAAGGAGGCATACTTGAGACGACGATTGAACGTAGAAGACGATCGCGTTGCTATATTACTGAGTAAGATCAATCAGTACACAAGCAAGATGAAAAACGTCAGGATTAGCGAAAAACATTACTCACAAGTTGTTGAACAACATACTCAAACGGCTACTTTACTTCTTGGCGAGTTGATCATACTACATGATCATTCACAACAACTTCTCTACAATCCAGTAGTGAGAACAAAATTGGATGACGCTATACGAGCATGGAAAGATGTAACAACCAATATACTCAAGGCTCAAACTGAAAAAGAAGAAGAAGTCATTTTGCCTGATATGGACGTGGATGAGTTTTTAGATATGTTGTTTAATGCACGATGGGTGACGGATTCTGAGAATGAGATGAATGGACTGGTTAATGCTGATATACCACCTGAAAAACTTATAGTATGTGCCGTATAACAGTACTAACCGTTTAGAATACACTACTGGAACTTTATGTGTTCAGAAAAGAGATGGCTGTACACAAGAACGTACCAGAAAGTTTGCAACAAACTCTACAACGTGTTATCCAACATTTGATAGAGTTGACACAAAATGAGTTCGATGCCAATCTCATACAATGTCAGGCAACAGCTCTCAAAGAAAAAATTGACGGCTACGTTAGTCGTAAGCGAGGTTCACACGATGTATACGAAGAAGCTCTATTGCCTGCTCTAAAACGATTTAATGAACAAAGATCAACAGCCGAAATTAGAGAATTAGAGAGCAAACTGAATGAGATCAAACGAACTCAATCTTACGCGCCAAAATTAGGCAACCATCAAGTGATTAATAATATCCTACAAACAATTATTGACGCATGGCTAAGCATGAAACAAATTGGCACTGCTTTAGTGTTAGACCTTCAGGTACAACATAATTCCGTATACTAACATAAAATAGGAATATGAGAAATCTACTGTGGATACTGCTTTTACAGGAATTAAAGATGCAAAATCGCAGACAGAAGATTTGGATTCTTCTATTCCAGTAATTGTAGAGTTGATATCTGTGATCCACGTAGCGGCAACAAAAGCAAACAGTGGGTTAGAAAATACAATCAAAGAAATCAAAAATGAAAGAAAGAGGAGAGATGCAATAGCCATTATTACAGAACAGATAAATAAGCTGGCAGTACAAATTAATGAAGTACTAGACAATTATGAATTGTAAGTCGATAATACATATCCTCACAACTAGATCACTATCACGAGTTGTATCAAAAGCATCACATGAAATACCACCACTCACAGGTTCTTATTCGCCTACTGCGCTTAAATTTATCAACCAATTGACAGAGTGGAGAACACCTGTTAATAGTGGCGATGTGCAGGCATTAGTTTCACTAAAGGCCACATTAAAACAAATGGAAGAACAAATAGACACACTAGTGCGAACTCAGATGGAAAGGACAAGACTAAACTACTCTGTACGTTATTTAATCCTAATATTAACTTGTTAGGGTAATGATGAAACAGTTTCGACAATACAACAGCGATTTGGAAGACTAGTATCGACCATCAATTCTCAAATTGGAACTACAAAACCTGTTCTACCAACAATAGTTTCTATTGAGGGTACGTTTGATGATTTGATGCGGTGGTACAAAGATGCTATTTCGTACTGTGGAAGATTCAAAGTCGGCGATAATCTATACGATGCTCAGCTGAACTTGCTGTTGCTAAAAATATTCTATGTAAGAATTAAAATATTTTATCTAACAGTGAATAGACACGAAGCGATCACATGGAGGTTATATTCAGGCAATATGTACAGTTTAATACAGTTTCCAAATCAAAATACAATGACAAAGTTGATCAAGTGAGCGAACAACGTGATTTACTCATTCAATCGTCCAAGAAATTACCTAAGTATGATATTGTTAAAAATATTAACTTGCATAGTGTTGATACATTCAGTGAGCAAGTAACCAAGTATTACGTTTATGAAAAACTACACCAAACTTATGCGTGTAAAGTAGAAGAAGTAGATAACATCTTGAACTGTATTATAGAAGTGAGTACCGTACTACGTGACAGAATGACAACTTTAATGAACGATCGATACAACATACGGTCATTAAAACAAAAACAAATCGATTGCACATCAATAGCAATATCAATAGAGTTGCTACTAGAACAACTGAGTATGACAAGGCCATCACTTGATGTTATAGATCGCAACAATCATCAAATACAAGATAGTGAAATTCCATTCACAGAATACTTTTTAACAGAAATTACACCGCAAGAGATTCACAGTAAATATGAAAGAACAAATACTGCTTTAACATCACTATATCAAGAGGTACAAGAAACAATCAGACAATATGAAGAGAATATCTCTGCTGCACTAGTATTTGTACAAGAATGGAATCTATTGTATCATTGGGTAGATAAGAGTCTTGTGATGTTAGACTCTACAAAGATCAAAATTATGGATGATATCAAGATGATACAATATATTATCGAACAACACAAGACATGGTCTACAGAGTATAACAGCAAAATGTTAGCACACTACCATCAATTATGCGATACTGCTGATGCTTACAATGTATCAAAAGCAAGAAACGATGACAAGGAACACTTTATCAAGGACACATTAGAAATGTATGGTATAGTATCCGTAGAGCAAATGAAAAAGAGGTATGATGTTTTTTTTAGTATTTAACCATGTAGATGGAATGAAATGGAGAATATGAGCAAACAAAGAATCGAATCTTTACTTCTTGAAGAACGCGACAGTAGTAAATGTCTACGCGTGTTCAATCTTCCAAAGAATATCGTAGAAATTACTCACTGGACATTTGCTCACTTTGCCAAGAACAATAGAACAGCTGCTGATGAAGACACAATACAGAGAAGTCAACTTCCTCAAGTGTTGCTAGCATTAGGTTTACTGGAAAAGTTCGATGAGTTAGGCCTAGACGGAGAAACGATACAATTCAATGAGTTTATGCTGGTACTTGAAGATAAAGTGATAACAGTAATAAGCACACCAGAGTTGATGAGGAAGACATTCGAAATGTTTGAAGAACTACACGGTAGACTAACATGGACAACCATTTTGAATATTTTGGGTTCATCATTGACTATAGATGAACTTAAATACTTGTACACTAACATACGATTCGTTAATGGAGGAATAGATGGTGGAAGACTTGCGTCGTTTATATTTGAATAAATTAAATCTTTCTACAATCTATTTCTGCACGTAATCCGAAATGGTCACTCGCAAAAACTTCATTGTTTTTGTTTGGAATTGGTAGAGGATCTTCAGCAAACATGGTTACCGATCGTGGAGTCCATTCAATTGATTGTGTATCATTCTTGTTTTTAGGTAGCAGTAAAATACGATCAAATCTGTCAGAGCCACCTATCTTCCCTTTTAGTTGAGCTTGTTTGTGAATCATGATATTTCTATCTGCATCACAGGTATAGCCAATTTCGTCAGGTTTTAGCAGTTTCCAAACATCAACCACTTGCTTGGGAATAAACTTTTCTTCATGTTCTAATTGGAAATTAAAATCTCCAACTAGTATATTATTCTTGAATTCTTTCCATGCCAAGTTCTTTTGTGGTTGGTTTCCTTTTTTCTTGCCGCCTCCAACTTTCAAGTTATCTGCTGAAAAACATTGCAACGTTCTTTCTGTGACTCCAAATAATTGAAACAAGTGTTCCAATTGTTTCTTTCTTATACTGTCGCTATCTTGCCCTGCTTTAAGGTGTAGAGATGCCACTGTGAATTCTTGCTCTGGATTTGGTTGCAAGACAGCAATAGGAATAGGCCTATTTGCTTCGATTTTGAACAAATACAACTCTTTGATCGGAATTCTGGATAGAATAACAGTAAAAAAATTGCGTTGGTCAAATCTAGAAGTAAATTCTGTTTTGTCTGTGAATGAAGTCATGTATGGGTACTTTTCTTTTACCCACGCCTGACTACAGAGTTGCGAAAGATACATGTTCGTGACTTCTTGTAGTGCGAGTACATCCGCGTCGATATTGGGTAGAATATCTGTAAAGTGGAAAGGAATGCGTAGTTTACTACATATTGCAGGTTCAATGTCTTCGAATATATCGAATAAAACGTTAAACGTTGCGATTTTAAGAGTATTAAAGTTTGAGTCCACGAACGTAGGTTTGTGTCTTTGTTTTTCGTGTAGTTCGTACCAGGAGATTTTTTGCCATCCTGTTTTACCGTGGTGATAGTAAGAGATAGGTTGTACTGACATGTTTTTCGAGTTTGAACTTGTGGCGAAGACAACTTGGTTTAAAGTTTACTATTTTTCTGATGCCTGTCTATCATTATATTTCTGTCTCAGCTTCTCCATCTTCTTTCTGTACAACAAAACTTGAATCTCTGCATTCTGTAAAACTTCTTTGACATTCATGTGACCCGATAAATCAATACAGTACTTGAGAATATCATCAAAGGCAAAATGGTGTCCCATGATATGTTTCTTGTGCATTTCAAGGATGGCATAGCATAAGAACAAATGGAAATTGCTTCCCATATGTTGTGACCAAATGCTTTCCCACAATCTCATCGTATCATCAAAGGAAAACTCTCGCTTGAAATGTACTAGTACCCACCTGAAACAAAAGAAAAAGTTGATACTATCATGTTCATATAAATAGTTAAACAAGTCTCTATCCATCCATTTCACCAATTTGGAAAGTGCTTGAAGTTGTTTCTCCATTCCATCAGAGTTGATTTGGAAATTTCTTTCCATGGTCTCCATCAAGCTTGCAAAGCACCAGTATGCCTCAACTTCGTCTTGCATTACAACTAGAATGGGCGATGCCAAGTCACCCATACCTTGACAGTATCCCAAGTCAAAGTTGTAAAAACTATAAGTCACAAGGATATCGTACAACCGTTTCAAATAGATACTGCTTTCCTCTTTGAAAAATGGATGTGTTCTATCTGTTCGTACGACGTCCTTGTCGACACGGCTCTGTCTCTCTCGATATAATGAATATCTAGACTCTTGTTTTGGAGTAATAGAAGTCCACTGACTCTTGTAAAGATAGTACTCTTCTCTCTTTTCTTTGTCAAGTTTCGCACGCTCTTCTGCTGTTGATTCAAATGAGTAGTATCCTAACAGATACTTCCAAACATCCTTTCGAATCTCCTCTGCAACACCTCCATAGAAGATTATTCTGCGTAATTTTGCAACGTTCTTAATTCTACCTTCCGAGTCAAACGAGTCTTGCCACTCTTTTGCTGATAGCGGGTCGTCATGATTTCTACCCCATGAATCATCAGTGTCCTCCTCTTCCTCTTGTACTGCCTCTTCAGGCTTTGGCACTTCTACGTCAGAAGTAAGATCTTCTTTAACCATGCTCATCTCTTCTTCCTCTTCTCTTTGTTGTTGCTGTTGTTGTTCTTTTTGCTGAATGCTCTCTTGTGACTCTGGTTGGTCAATAAATTCAAAACCCTTGTCAATGTCATCATCCTCTTTGTTGTTAACGGTTATAGCAGGTGCTGGCGTTGGAGGTGTTGAGGCAGAGCTTGGTTTGTCATCACTCTTTTTTTGGGAACCACGCCTCTTTAAAAATCGCTCCACTAGTCCAGTTGGTTCTGCTTTTGTTGTTGATACTGGTGCAGGAGCAGGAACAGAAACAGCAATTTGTGTGGTTGGAGCAAGCGGTGGCTTGTCTTGAGACATGTAGTTCATATTTAATTTGGCTTGGATGGGAGATGGACCTGTAGATGCCGTGGATGTTGTAGACAATGGAGTCGAAGTAGATGTTACTGTTGGTGCGCTCTCCTCCGCCTCATTCGTACCACCGAAAAAAGAATCTACACGTTAGAAGATTTGATTGAGCATACTTTTAAGACCTTTTGCACTCTTAAATATTTTAGACCCTGTTTCCAACCAAGAGAATTCTCTATTGGTCTAAAAAATGTAAAAATACACAAAAAGTAAATACCTTGTACATATCCTCAAAGTACTCATCAAAGTTGAATTGTGCCAAACTCTTTTGCAATGGTTCGTACTCATCAGAAATAAATAGTGTACTCTCATCCTCTTTTGATCTAAACTGTTATATTACGCATAACAACATACTTGATTAGTCTAACATATTGATGAAGCTCTCTAAAGAATTCTTGCATTCCTCCGTCATGGAAATATAGTGGAGGTTGTGATATCCCATTCTTCAATGTTACAATAATGTATGACCAGCCTGAAATGTTATATAAACGTGTGTAAACGTACCCATCGTAGGAATATGACGTTTAAAACATGAAATATCTGTTACAGGGCATACAATTGCGTACAAGTCTTGCATATTCTGTTGTTCTTTTGCTTGCTGATGTAACAATTGATGTTGTTGAACTGTTTTGTGGTGAGTTGGTGATAACGAGTTGATGATCCCGGTTGATTCTCGATTTAGAGGTTTGGTCTGGTTAATATTAGCACTAACGTAACCATCTTCTGGAGTTAGATTTCTTGTATCCAGTGGTGCCATCTCCTTGTTTTGTTGTGCTTGTGCCATTAAAATGTTATCTAGTTGAGGGATGTCGGAAGCAGATCTACTCTTTTGGTGCCTCTGTGACAACTTGAGTCTGGCAATATCGTTTGGCGAAATAGCACTTGGTGACGGTGACGACGATAAAAAGTTTTTAGCGGTAACTATTTCTCCATTCTCTTTGGTATGAGCAACGAGTCTATCATTGATTCCTGCTAACATACTGTAAGGCGTCCAAGTAAAATATAGTTGATTTTTCTGTACGGTTTCGTGATTATCATTTGCTTCCTGTTTGTTGTTTCTTGGTGACGTTTTTGGTGTTGGTTGTTTTTGAGGCTGCTCTTCAATCAAAAAAATACATCCAGGAATGTTGTCGTGTCTTTTTTGTAGTGGTATTGTTGGTATACCAGAATTGGTTCTTGGGGATTGTTGATGTACGGTTGGGTGAACGTAAATGCTGTCTTTTCTAAACACGATTCTTGTTC
>JAESGV010000446.1_pt1 | contig 18410 bp, 12 predicted proteins | sample 9269781 | NCBI WGS metagenome assembly JAESGV01 (sample SAMN15741586, study PRJNA653496) | algae metagenome | isolation source: Tildeniella torsiva UHER 1998/13D and co-occurring heterotrophs from... | place: Slovakia: Slovak Paradise National Park, Hrabusice, Kosice Region | collected 2000-01-01 | reverse complement strand
CATTTTGTGTCGGATTCTTTTGTGCAATCTGTAATGCCGTTTGTGGTGTCTTCCCACATTTGACATGAATATTTGCTTTGTGTTCCAAGAGTAATTTCACTACCTCTGTTTTCCCTTCTTGACATCTACAAATTAATCAATAAAATATTCAACTTACGCCCAGTGTAACGGTGTATATTTCCAATCACTTAGGTGGGTTACGTCAATATCTTCGCCTGCTTGAAGTAGTAGGCCTACACAGGCTGCGTGGCCGTTGTTTGCAGCTGTATGGATAGGTCGTAGGCCATATCCACTCACTAGACCAATACTTGCTCTTTTATCGATTAAAAGTTTGACAATATCAGGGTAACCATGATGGCATGCGTCTATTGCTGTTAGAAATTGCGTGTTTGTACAATGTAGTGCTGTGTATCGACTGTCACATAAGATTTGTATATCTATATTCTCTCCAACATTTAGAAACGTTTCCACAATTGATTTGTGTCCATATCTTGCCGCAAGTAGCATGGGACGCCACCTAAATTATTAAAAAATTATCTTAATCACATACGGTACTTTTTTAGCTTCTATAGTGTAATCTGCGTTCTTGTCCAGCAAATAATTTACAATATCCAAGTACCCTTTTTGACTACGCTGTTAGAAATTGTGTAACGAATTACCTTGCCCAATGCAGGCCTGTATAAGACCATTCGTCCTCTGTCCGACAGTTCAAGTACTGATTATTTAATTCTACGAGCGTTTTTACTCCATCAAGATTGCCACTTTTAACAGCCTCAAAAAACTGCGTTATTTCTTCACTGGTTGCCATTGTCTTGTGTGACACATGTAGTTGATTGCTCTGTTTGGTCAAATTACAAGACAAAACAACGATGACAGAAGAACAGATCCTCGAAGAACTCAAGTCTTCGTATGAGTCCATTTATGAAATACCAAGCGTTAGTGGCGGTAGACTGTCGGCAGATGGTAGCATTACCGTTGTATTGTCACAAAGAGACATACGCAACAATACAAACAGATCATACTTGCAATACTATCGCAAGTTTAACGACAAATACGAACCATCGGGATTTCCAGTTCAAATGGGAGCAAACGTGCATGCTTCTTCTATTAGTCCAGATGGCAAATTTTTGGCGTTGTTTGTTAAGACAGGAAAAGATGATGAACCAGGATTCGGACATACAAAAGCAGTTGATTATGCTATTGAGCTTTGGGATCGTACTAGAGTCGTCAAACAAGTAATCGTCAAAGACACACACGGAAAGGTAGTTAATGACGAATATTTTGGCCGCGTAACATGGGCAAGCAACTCAAAATTAGTCTATGTCGCAGAAATGAAAACTTCCGCACCAAAAACAGTTTGGGACAAAGAATATGATCACAACAAGGAATCACACTTTGATATTGTTAATCAAGAAGATTACGGTGAAGGATTGGTTGGTACAAAGTTGACAAGAGCTTTTGTATGCAATTTTGAAACAAGATCGGTAACTGAAGTTGCAGGTGTTCCAAGCAAAATTGCTGTCAGTTCACCAATTTGGTCACCAGATGGTCAAGGTGTTATCTTTGTTGGATTTGACGTAAGCAAAAAGAGACTGGGTCTCAAGTACTGCGTGCAAAGAGAATCGGCATTGTATTACAGTGAAGCAGACAAAGATTGTGAAATGTTAACAGAAGGTGTTTGGAACGCTCGCCGACCAGTTGTGGATCAGTCAGGCAAACGAATCGCTTTTCTTTCCACTGGAAAAGTTCCATTCCACATGACATGCAACAAACTTATGATAGTACGTTTCAAATACAAACATTTTAACTATTTAGATTGAATGGCCATCGAAAAAGGTTTCCACTGTTGTAGACATTGTAGATAAGCCAGAATCAGACGATGCATTCCCTGGCTTGTATGCTACAGAAATAATATCAAGAGCATGGAATGGAGATCACATCTACTTATCATCAGGTTGGAGAAGTCAAGCTTCAGTTGTTAAGATTAACGTTACAACCTCTGCCGTTACACGAATTGCAAGCAGTGTGTCGGGTGGATCTGTTTCATTGTTAGACCAATTAGATGGAAAATTATTATTGGTTGAACAATCACCTGTCAATCCATACAGAGTCATCATCAAGGATGACAATAATACCGATACTGTAGTTACAGAATGTGAAACACAATTTAATCAAGTTAGTTGGGAAATTAAAAAGATCGACGTCGATGGTGGAGAAATCGAGTACATTCTACTACAACCACCAGTAGAAATCTGTATGTTTATTTTGACTGTTACTAACACATCAGCAAATAAGAGTTTAATGGTAACCCCTCATGGTGGACCACACAGCAGTTATACAACGATTTTCATATCTTCATTGATGTACTACTGCTTGCATGGTTATACTATTTGTATGGTTAACTATCGAGGATCACCAGGTTTTGGTCAATCCTTTATTGAAGCGCTACCAGGAAATATTGGAAAAATGGATGTACAAGATACTCATGCTGCTACTGTTCACGTGTTAAAGACTCTGGGAGAGAAACTCGACTCCGATTTAGTTTCTGTAATTGGAGGTTCACATGGAGGTTTCCTCAGTGCACATATGATCGGTATTTTTGTATTGGTTTACTAACTAGTAATAGGTCAATATCCTGAAGTTTATAAAGCTACTGTTATGAGAAATCCAGTGATCAATATCACAACTATGAGTGCAACTACTGATATTCCCGACTGGTGTTATGTTGAAACGCTCGGTTCAGACATGAAGTACTACGACTTGGACAATAGTAACGTTGATGTTATGAATCAAATGTATTTGAGTAGTCCAATACGTTACGTAGACCAAATGAAAGCAGCTACATTAATTTTGTTGGGCAGAGAAGACAGACGTGTGCCAATGGCACAAGGTAGAGAAGTATGTTACTGATCCATCAAACACTAACAATAATAGCTCTACTATGCGCTCAAAAAGAGAAACGTCACTGTCAAGTGTTGTGTTTATGCATTCAATGATCACCCAATCATTAAACCAGAGGCTGAATGCGACAGTACTGTACTAACGCTTTTATGGATGAGAAAGCACCTTTTGAGTTTGAAAAAGGTGTTGTAATAAATTTACGCGATTACAAAAATAACAAAGGACTTCGTGTTTGAAGAACGACCCACATGTCACATAAACCATTGCTTGGTGAGGATATGGAGGATATAACTTCTGACAACTCCACAAACACTGAAGATCAAAACACACAAAAAGACGTTAGTGAATCAATCCCAACTGCCAAAGTTAGATTAAATAGTTCTATCGAGAATGAACTCCAACAGCACATGACAAACCTACAACTCGTCAGGCAAACGGAAAGCGCAAATGGAATAAATACAGAACACGACGCGAACATGCATGAATCTGATACAACACGCGAACTACACGAAGAGGCAGACCGTTTGAAGCTTAAAAGAAGTTCGACACTCTTAAGTACTGAAGAACAAGTTGGATCCACCGTGGATAAAAAGCGCATAAAGCTCGCAAACGACACCAATCACTACGAAGAAGAAATATTGGACACCAATCACTACGAAAAAAAAGATACTTGGAATATTAATGTCATTATTCCATCCGAAATAACAGAAAATGCCCAAGTTATTCTGCATTTTACATATACTGGTTTGTTTAATGAACAACAACTCACAATTTAGTGCCAATAGCAGCTCATTCAAACACTCGACGTGGAAAACAAAAACTAGTACAACAAGCAATAACCGTTCAATATCTACTCGAACAGCATCCACTTAACCAAATCCACTGGCATGCGACTTTTTTGTTGCCAACGTTGGACTGCACATCTACCAAGTTCATGGTAGAAATTCATTCGGACAAGGGAACCATAACAGAGCCAAGACCACACACTGTACAGAAACAAACGACAACACATCCCAACAAATATTTTCTCTACCAGCGCATGACACCCGATACACACGACACATTTAAATTCCTCAAGAAATTATTCAAGGCAGATGCACAAAACGCTGTTATACTGTTGGAGAATTTGTTACATGATGCACACAAGCTAATCGACACTCCAGAGCGAAGATTGGCATACTTTGAAACTCGATTTGAACATTTATGGAGATGTTTGACCAATGTTCATGATGCAGTCACGTTTGATGTTAAACCAAAACTATATCAACGTGTGTATGTACCTAATGATATGCTAGAGCAAATCACAATATTTGTCGACTCACAGAGGACTCAAACATCAACAATAGAAGGCGTGGGCATGTTAGTATCCATTCTAACATTCTTACTCGAACATACATCCCATTTGTCAAAGAATGCTGACTTGGTGTACAATTTGGACACGATTGTTTTAGATTGGATCTCAAAGCACTCGTTGTTCTCAAATAACGTCAGTCGAGCAGTATCGCATATTGTCAAGGAGCACTGGAGGGCAAGTAAAAATATTTCGTTTGCTTGGGCTATGCTCGCACCATATTTGGCACGTGACTGCAACCAACAATCAAGAACCACATCGTACTGGTCATCAAACCTTTCTGATGGTTTATACAATACGCTGATGAGAGACTCAAAGGTAACAGTCAAATCGTACAAGCAAAGTATGGAAGGTTGGATTGAAAACATACCTATTGGTCTCCAACAGCCAATTTCGCGTTACGATTTGACTATACTTGCGAGTGTTTGTATAATGTTTGCTCCTACGTTCGAATGTGTATTTTTAGCATCCAAGTTCTTCCAACTCATCAACGGCAAAGAGTTGTTCGAAGAGCAATTCGCAGAGTACCTCAAAAAGTACAATTTTGACAACAATACCGAACAAAAGTTTACCGCTCTAACAAAGTACGTTGAAATATTGAAATCTAACATCTAGTCAAATCAAAGCATTCCCAGACGACTTTACCGATGTTGTAGTTTGTGGTTTGTTTTCAAACACTTCTGTACAGAAATTGTTATATGGCTATTTGGATGTTTTGCAACTCTTTCTACAGAGGCACGAACCATCTGAGCGATTCGCTGGTGTACTTATCGATTGGTTAGATGCCAACTTCTGTGCCCAAAAAATCCAAAAGTCGTTGCCTGAGGTAAGCTTAACAAGCAATAACTAACCATAGACAATTGATTTTTGGAGCCTTATTATCAACTTGATCAAAGATAGTACACTTGAAAAGTATGAAACTGCAATCAAGGAAAAGTTCATGCTCGCTTATGTAGTCAGAGATGAAGTCGGTCTTGCAGGACTATTGAAGCTGGATGAGAGCTATTTTGTCGCAGAGATGGGTGACATTCTTATCAAACGAGGTACGATTGGAAGTTATCATGCTTACACTTTATAGCACGTTCTATAACAGAGTCTTTAATACGCAATGGTCAAACACGATCACTAGAAGACGCAGTAGATGCATTAGTATATCGCTCACAGAACAACAATGAAGCAAGTCCATTGGGAGTTGCAGTGATACAAACACTGCTCGAGAGTATTGCAACAAACAATGTAACACTCAAGGAGCTTTTCAACGATTATTTAACTTGGTGCAAAATTCTAAGGTATGCATGAACTACGAATCTAACAAACTAGTTATCCTTGGAGAAATACACCTCTAGAACACTCATGCAAACAAGCCAATGACTTGATTACGCTTACCTTCTCCTCGCTAAACGACAAGACCATCACACTCACTGATTTGCGATTGTTAACGGACAATTTTATTGTGCTGTGTGAAGCTATTAATATCTATTTGCTCGACACTCTCGCGAAGAGTAAGAAAGAGCAGAAGCAGTTCGAAGAAGATTTGAGTGATGTACAATTTTTTGTTATCAACTATTGTGAAGGTGTCGATAGCAGCAGCCTCAAGAACATCCTAAAATATGTAGAACAAAACGAGAGTGTTATTCCATTTAGCCGGCTACAAGTAAGTCTAACAGTTAACATTTAACGCTAGTAGCAAGTATTCAAAGAGGTTGAGATGAAACACTTTATCACAGACCTATCCTTGTTACGTTACTTGGGTTCAGGAGAAATATTTATGAGAATATGGCGAGATGAGATTTCCCAATTGACTATTGGTATGTTTGTTTTGCATGCTAACCTATTAGAACAAGCGAACTTGATGACCATCAACGTGAGCGAAGATGACGAAGAGGAGGAAGCACGTAGTTTTACACTACAAGCAGTTGTTGACACTGTTTTACCAAGAGTGAAACAAAGTTGGTTGAAACTATGCAATGACATCAATAACTCAAGTATCACATTCACTATCTTGGAGAAGTATTTCCATGGTTTGAATGAGGATCGTGTAAGAACAGAGTTAATCTTGCTCAAATCAACGTGCTGTAATCCCAACTCAAGAGATCCCTACAGCGACAACACAGTAGTACAACTTGGGAAAGCACCACCAGCTGACTGGCTACAAGAAAATGTTACAGTTATCGCAAACTTTATCTTCATCCTCAACCAGAAGAAGTTGATTCCTGAGGTTAGGCATGCAGTGACTTTGTTTTCCAGAGTATTCATGTTCAAACTTGACAACGATATTTACTATCAAAAGTTGGTTGAGATGGAGCGTATTTTTATTCACAAATGGGATGGAGAAGCAACTCTTTTCACTGTTAGTGAATTTATCAACCCTGTAAGGGGTCTGTTGGATAGGTTTGGAGCTGATGAAACCAAACTCATTCACATCCTAAGAGACGCAAACGACCTACTCGATTGGCTCTTCGAACACAGGGACACAAACGCGTTCAACGAACTTATTCGTGTTTGTCGTTCACTAACAGATGATGCACTATTGTTGCAGTCATTTGCATCTCTAGCGGAGACTAGAAACTACCTCTATCCTCTATTGTATCCTGAACAGTCGTTCTCATCAGTAGACACCTTTCTACATGTGTTGACACGACGAAACAAAGAATATAGCGCAGAACTCTTGGAAGAAAGGAGAAAAGATGTTAGTTTCGTCAAAGCCAAACTAGAAGCTGTCAAACAAGTCTTCCGTGACAAGACCCGATCGCCTGGAGTGGCTGCATGTTTCCAAGTTATGGATGTATTGAAAAAGGGAGAGTATATCATTGATACCTCTAAAACGTCGAACAACATGATTGTTTGTCGCGTTGAATCTCAAACACTCACTATGGAAGATCTATTGGATGTTAGAACTACTCTACTCAATACTGAAATTCCGGTGGAGTTGAGAGAAAAACATGGTAGTTTAGAGGAGGTCATTGCACTATTCTCAAAACAAATCACAGTGCTTTTGAGTGTAAGAAAGAGCTTGAACAGTCTTTCAAACCATGGAAATGGAAACTATGTACGTCGTTATCGCACTTCGTTCAATGCACGCCCAGAAAACTTTGGTCAACTAGAAGCAGAACAACGAAGACTAAAAGATGAGAGAAACAACTGGAAGATAACAATCGAAGATGTGCGTAACAAGTACTACTTCTTGAACCACTATAACATGATCGAAATTATGTTCTTCATTGATTTACTAGACGAAGTGAGCTTGGGAATAACACACCGTGAAAACAAATTTGATGATTTACTCCTCATTATCAGTAAGGAAGTCAACAAGGGCACCATCGACAGATTGGTATTATCATGGAAAGAATTCAAACTCATTCAAGGAGAATCAACCGTCGAACAAAAATTAGACTATTTAGGTCAGCTTTTGAACAATATTTTCGCCCATTCGAAACCATTTTATCGTGAAATTGGTTATGAGGTTAGAGATGATAGATCAACACAATTCGACGAACATCAACAAATCATTGTTCTCGACTCGCCTGAAAAAGAGATTCCTCACGTTGTGTTCTCAATCTTTGCAAGAAAAGGGAGACTACCAGAACATGAAGAGGTACTAATGTGCTCGGAGGCAACTGAGTTGGAAGATGTAGTACTTTTACTCAATCGTTGGAAACAAGCAAACCTATACAACAGAAACAACAACATATACGTGCTTGCAAATCTGCATTTGTTGAGCTATACTCTTCAATGTCGTGTTGTAGATGTACTCAAGAGTATGATACCCGCAACTGTAAGTATTTTGAATCTGTACTTAACAATTTTAGGACGGAAGTATATTGATTATGATTGGAGCAAATCCAGAACGTCAAAGAATCGTTAATGCATTCAGTACTTTCTGCTTTGAAGGTAGCGTAATTTTACCTTTGGACGAGCTGAAACGCGCCTATCAATCTGTTTGCGATCCAAACGTGTACAGTGGTGGAATTCACGCCTTCTCAAGCACCATAGCAGGTGGAGGAAAGACGACTAGAATTCTCAAGCATGCAGTGTCCATGGACAATCAAGCTGTGTATGCTAGAATTCCACTTCGCGAGGCTATTACCACGAGAGACCTTATTAGACGACTAAAAGGTATCAAACAAGACTATCCGGTGTGCTACCACTTTGACGTTGCACCAAACGTTTCTACCGAAGCAAACGCTATGCTATTTGAGTTGTTCATTGTTGGTGTTTTGCGTGACCGCAGAGCCGTTAGAACTACTGACGATATCGGAGTATTCCACAGAAGACTGTACGATAGTTTCATGCTAGAGGTTCCAAACTCTCCTGGTAACAGAACGCAAACCAATTTGCTATCATTAACATTGGCAATACCCAATACAGTTTTAACTGTAGATATGAGTAACTTAGAGTTGCACACTTACAAAGTCAACTCGACAGGACGCATATCTAAAGATTTCGACGATAAGTTACAATTTGTTTGTAAATATCTAAAAGCATATGCCGATGGGGTGTTCCAAAATGGAGGAGACTTTGTAGATAGTAACAAACACCTCAATGCAGCAGAGTGTTTTGCCATAATCAATAGATACTCACACATGGCAGAAAACCAACTCTCATGGACACTATTTAGAAACTTCATATCTTTCACATATGAACAACTATGGTCTATTCATCAATACCAACTACTAGCGGATTTGATTCAACTATCACAAACGGTACAAGAGTTGCAAGATATCAGAATTCTTCGTCATACACTTGTCGCGCTAGTTTTAGAAACAACAAAAGATTTTGCCACTCGCAATATTGAATTGAATCTAAAACAAGAGGCTAACCTGGAAGAGTATGCGAACAGATTCAAACAAATACGTACGTGGGAACAATCAAAACATCCTATTCCTGTATTTTCGTACGATCAGGATAATTTTGGAATGAAAAGAACAACCGGATTTAATCTAGTTAGTACTGATCCACAGTTTTTGGATAGATTCATTCACACAGGGTTACAATCATTGTTAATAGAGAATATGATGGACATCAAGTTCTCTTTCCGTCAATGCGTTGAAAACGAAGGACAAATCAAAGCGGAAACTAAAGCATTATCGCTTTTGAAATCAGTAGCAGGAAGGATTATCGAGTCGGATGAACAAATGAGAGAATACAACGACATGGTGACCCGCGAGTTTTTACTCAACACGGATTATGTTATGACCGAGGATAACTTGCTCAAGATGTTCGCTATTATCATGAGATTTAATCACAATCTACCGGTTGTCATATGTGGAGAGACTGGTTGCGGAAAATCATATTTGATTGAGTATCTATGCAAAATTTTAGATTACAGCACGAGGAGATTGGCTATTCATGGTGGTTACACTGATGATGAAGTTGAGAATTTCATTCGTGAAGTTAGAATAGAAGCGGAACAATCGTCCCAATGTACCTTTGTTGCCTTCCTAGACGAAATCAACACATGCAACAGTATGGGGATTTTAAAAGAGATTATTTGTGATAGGTTCTTGGATGGCTCTCCATTGCCTGATAACATGAAGATCATTGCTGCCTTGTAAGTTCAAACATGCTACTAACTCGTTAGAAATCCATATCGTCTAAGGTCAAACGAAGCCACTGAATCTCACATGAAAGTTGGATTAGTGTACAAACACGCCAGAGATGCTATTAGTATCCCTGACCCACTTGAAAACCTCGTGTATCGTGTTCATCCTGTTGGAGACTCATTCTGTGACCATATGTACGACTTTGGTCGTCTTTCTGATGAATGTGAAAAAATTTACGTCACATCGATGATCGTCAAATCGCTTCTAAAGGCATCAAAGACAAGTATTACTGGTCCTATCGCTCAAACAATATCTGCGTGGTCCAAAGATGCACAAGTAATGTTAGAACTCTTTATTACATTGCTCTGTCAATCACAGAAATTTGTCCGAGAGGCTACAAAGTATGTAATTTTATTCTTAGTAACTCTTCTGCAGAGAAATTTCGAGTGTTAGTTTGAGAGATATTGAGCGTTGCATTCGTCTATTTTTGTTCTTTGATACGCTAAACGATAACATTCTACCTACAAGAGGTGGAGAAGTATTCAAGCAATCGTTTGATTACAGAATTCGGCAAAATTTCAACAAGTGTTTAATAGAAGCTCTTGGGCATGTTTACTATTCGAGACTATCTCGTAAGAGTCGTCAAAAGTATATCGAACATGTGGAACGCTCGGCAGCCAACTTCTCATTGTATACATTCAATGCCAGACATTTTGCAAAGCAACTGAACGATACACAACTCAAGTTCACAAAACTAATGGACCCACCAAGAGGTATAGCATTGAACGAAGCATTGTGTGAGAACTTGTTCATGATCTTTGTATCCATTTTGAACAAGATACCCATCTTTATTGTTGGTCCTCGTAAGTTTATTTATTGGTCAACTAACTAGTTAGCCGGTACAAGCAAATCGTTGGCTATTGATCTTATTGCGAAATCTATGAGAGGCCAAGGTTCGAATAATCCATGGCTAAGATCTAAACCAAGTGTCGATGTGTTTTCTTACCAATGCTCGCCACTCTCCACAGCTGGAGGTATTGAACAAGTATTCACTACGGCTCGTCAATACGCAGCAGAATCAAAATCACTCGTTGTATGTCTATTAGATGAAATTGGTCTTGCAGAACAATCCAAGCATTTGCCTTTAAAAGTGTTGCACAAAGAATTGGAACAGCGCGAAGTAGCCGTTGTAGCAGTTTCAAATTTCCATTTGGATAGTGCAAAGATGAACAGAGCCGTTACTCTCCTAAGGTCACCACCAACGAAGAGAGATCTCCAAATCACTGCAGAAGGAATTGTTGACCGTGTTCACTTGAGTAATTATCTAAAAAGTATTGCCGAGGCATACAAAGACGTTTACTCGAACCAAACAATTCCAGACTTTTGGGGTCTAAGAGAGTTCTATTATATCGTCAAGTACATTAACAATCAACTACTTGGTGGGGATCAATGTCTCATCACACCACAACTCATGTTAGAAGGTGTTTTGAGAAACTTTGGTGGAAGGCCATCAAGTGAGACAGAGAAAATTATCCAAACGTTTGCACACTACACCAAAATGTATGCCATGAGTGACAACACAAACGTTAGAAGACCATCAAACTTGGAACTAATTAGATCTAACCTTGTTGATCTAAATGCCAGGCATCTAATGCTACTCACTCAAAACAACGTAGCATTGAACATGTTGTTCGACTTTGATTTGTTGAACATGGGCAAGACTGATGTTATTGTTGGAAGTGACTTCCCTGATGACAATACTAATTTTAGCATTAGTTTGGATCTTCAGAGAATCAAAATCGCCATGGCATGTGGACATAGAGTCGTACTAGTTCATTGTGACTCGCTGTACGAAAGCTTGTATGATCTACTCAACCAACACTATGTTGAGTTCGAAGGCAAGAGATACGCTCGTTTAGCGTTTGGTCAATCCTTTGTAACCTGTCCAGTAGACAAGAACTTTAGAATCATCGTAATTGCGGAAGCAGAAGATGCTTACAAGAGACTAGCTGCACCTCTACTCAATCGTTTAGAAAAACAGGTATTCGTTCGCGAACACTTGAGCTTATCGAGAACAAAACGAGAGTTGCTTGGCCGACTAACATCTTTTGTGCGAAAAGTTTGTGGTACAGGTGACACTGGTTCGCTATTCATCGGTCTACGTGAGAGTGCACTGATTAGTTTAATTCATTGCATTGACACCGATCAAGATGAAATAATGACAGAAGAGGATGTTTCTGTTCTAGAGCGCACTGCTGTTGACAAACTATTAGCAATAGCCGCACCAGAGGCAGTTCTCTCTTTTAATGACATGGACATCACAAATAGATACTTCAATCAACATAACTCGTCACTTGTAGAGTTCTTAGGTCATGAACTACAAGCAAACAGCTCTGCGTTGAAATTGTTCGTCACTACCTATTCACCATTGGATATTGAGCTCGAACGTTCGGTATTTAACTATCTACAAACGCAAAGTATTGGGTTGCACTACGTACAACTTCATGAGATGAGAACAAGTACTGATTTGAATCGAGCTATTGATGAGTTCATGAAGAGTGATGAAAATGAGTCTATGCTGGTTCTCGTTTGCGACCCTATAGCAACGAGCTTTAGACGTATTCAATATGCTCAATATGAGTGTGAGAAGATGAGAGATATAACGAAAAAGAGACACGTTGTCATTCTAGTGAATCTCATGCGTGGACACAAGTTTACATTTGACTTTGACAGAAGATGGCACCACGTGTTCATTGATGATGTTCGCGATGGTATCAGTATCAGACATTTAATTTCTAGACCTCTAAGTGAAATACTCTCAAGTCAGAATGTTGGAAACTTGATTATGAGTAACCTTCATCACTCGTTATCTCGACTTGTTTATCCATACAGTAGAACGTCAAGTGACATTCGTGATCAATTGCACAACATTAGAAGCTTATTAATGGACTCCAAGTTCCGATCAATCACGGAAGACAAGGTCATCAAACTAGTGAATGAGACAAAACTTCTCACCAAGTCAGACCAACATTGGTTCTTGTCGGTTATTGAAGATTACAAAGAACTATGCCTATCAGGAACATTCCGCTCTGCCTTGGAACATTTCATTAGTAAGACTTGTTATATTGCTTTTGCAGCAATATTAGCGTTTGTGGACAGATATAATAATCTCAATTTGGTTGCCACAGACAAACTATGGTTGGATTTCTATGAGAGTGTACATGTGGGAACATTTGAACCATACATTGTACAACTAATTCAAATGTCGCAAGTGGATGTACGATTTGAGAAGATTTTCAGTGCATCTTTCCCATTCTCGTACTCTATATGCGGATTTGTAAGAAGCGCCCTCGATGAGATGCACGGACAACGCACAATACAAGATGAATCAATGCTCGTTAAACAGCTAGATATGACGTACCCTATGCTAAATAATCCACATGAGTCTGTAACGCTATTATTGCATGACTATGTTCGATACTTCACTCAGTACTCGGATGATATGTTCAATATTATTTTAGAAATTGTCCTCAAGACTCACTGGGAAGTAGGAGGTGTAGGTGTTGAGTTAGACTCTGTGCCAAGAATATTGGTACTGTACTTTATTAATGAGAGAAGAATTCAACTGTGGAGCAACATTATACAAACCATGAACGAATCCAACCCAGAATTCATCACTACGCTCAAGTCATCAGTTCAATCATTGACTACCTCAAGCCAAAATCTTTTAATAGAACTTGATTCGATGTTGTGTAACCAAGTCATCAAAGAACTAGACCCACAAACATGGGGTATCAAAAACATTGGTGACGCACAAAAATGGATGACCATAATCAATTGTGTTAGAGAGCCAATGAACCAACTCTTATCGCTAGAGTGGTCAGAGTACACTATAAATGCAACTCAAAAAGATGACGAAGAAGCTGAACCAGTATCACCTCTGTCGCCAGTAGCTACCATCTTTGCACCAAACGCAGCACACGCAACGTGGGATAGAATGCTTTTCTTCACTCAGTTCATTCGAGATTTAGCAGTTAGAGAGCAACTTGACATCTCGCAATGCCTTCTCTTCTATCACAATTTAAGCCATGAAGGATTACTTGCACTTACAGGGCTACTAACTAGCGTAAATCAAGAGTATGCTAGAAACGGAGACGACTTTGAGTGCATCATGTGTTTGGAAATCCCAGAAAAGATGCGAGAGACAAGATGTTGTCATCAAGTAATCTGCGAAGACTGTGTAGAGGAATTTATTGCAAACCAAGATTCTCACAAGAACGGATGCATGTATTGCCGCTCAAAAACATCCATGGACAGTGTAGATGCATATTCTGTACAAACAGGAAAAGAAACTGATGTAGAAGACGCTAGATTGAAAGAACAGTCATTCATCAAACATGCCTCACAACTCATTGAGGTGTTTATTAATGAGTATCTACTTCGTTCGCCTACTTCAGAAGATATTGGCACCGTACTTCAATATATCACATCAGACCCAGCGTTACCCAAGAACAAACTATCGTTCATTGTTAGTGATAGTATGATTAGCTCAGTGATAAGAAAGCTGCTTACTTCAAGCAACGAAGTTTCGGAAATAGAAAACCAGTGCAAGAGACTATTCAAAATCCATAAGACAATTGATTTCCCACTGGCTGTGGCTATAACTCAGGTCCGTGAAGACCAACTACAAACACTCTCGCTACAATCACTAGTTAATCAACATAGAAGGTATCTATCGCCGTCGTCGTCAATCGTTTCTGATCTCACAACAATTGCCTACAAGAAAGTTTTGACTCGCCATCTAGTACACCTTCTAACATCAAATGCTGATCTCGACAACCATTTTGTCGATGTATTAGATATTATCTTCCACTCTACAGAGGCAATCATGTACCTCTTACGCAAGTTGACGCATAGAAAGGGAATATCGTATACAAAGTCTGCATTGAGAGAACAATTATCACATATCAAATCTATTGCAGCCTGGTGTGAAACAAGAGAAGCAAAAATGTTTGTTAGTGTAGAAGAGAACCCATTCCGCTCAAGTAATCCGTTCTTAGCTGCGTACTCATCGGACGAGTGTTTCCGTGCTCTAGACATTGCCGTGCAAGAATTAGTAATGGGATTAATGGATAAAATGGATAAAGCATTGAAAGAACGAGATAAGAAAAAGTTACAAGGATACTTGTTAATGTGCCTGTTTGAGAACGCAGCATTGCTTGATAGAGATGTTACAGAATACTTCAAATCACAAAAATCTGTATCAGACATCTACCCAGTAATCCAACAGCTTCCAACTATTGCTACGCTTGGTGCGCCTCTAGGGAGAGTTGTTATTCATACAGTGGCAGTGACAATCATTCAAGGAGAGAATATGGGCGTGTTCTATAACTTGTGGGCTAACCCTCGCAATTTAGTACAAACATACCTTCCAACAATGCACGAGGATGTAAGACAATCACTACGTGATGTATTTGGTGGCACTGGTGTATTCTACGAGTGTCCAAACGGTCATGCCTACTTTGTAGATAACTGCGGCAAACCTATGGAAATCAGAACATGTGCAACCTGTGGAGTACAGATTGGTGGAGAGCATCATAACCTACTCAATAGCAATAGAACAAGTGACCTTACGGACATGACTCCAAAGAACTATGTCCTCCACGAGATAATTGATAAGCGTGCTGATATGTTCTTCACAGTGCGTTCATTGACTCCAAAGGCGCTACGTGCACTTCGATTGTTTATGCATGCGTTATTATATGTTGGCTCGATCACCAGCTCTACACATGCATCATCATGCAAGTCACTACTAGACTCAAAGTTCACAAACCCAAGCAATATTACTGCTTTCTTCCAATCACAACTTGAATCGGATTGGGAAATGTTATTAGGATTAATAGAGCGAAACGTAGAAGAAACAAGTATTATTATGAACGACATAGTATTTAAACTTGCTCAAATAAGGCGATTGGAACCCACACTAGTATCGAAAGAGAAGCGAAATCAATTCGAAACCGAGTTCTCTCATGCAGCCATTGGTGGACTCCAATCAGAAAACTTTGAACCACAACACATCACAAACGTTAGAACTCGTTTCTATGCGGCTACACAAGAACTATTACAGAAATATACGTCACCACTTGTAGCGAAAATATTGGAAACTGATGAGACTCATGATCCAAAAGAAATGCCATCTCTTTGGATGATCACCGAAGACATAACGTTTGATCACTTTATCCTAAGGTGTCTGCAAAACAACGAATTCCCATTTTTGCAAAGATTTGCCACAAGGCATGTGCAACTTCGTGCGTTGAAGTACCTTCCTGATATTGTGCAACTGCTAAACTTTGTACTCTCGAAATACAATAGAAGAGTAGCTAGAGACTATTGTAAGACCACAACAGTAGAGCAAGAAATCGCAGAAATGTCAAGAAGAGAACGTATCGCATTTGAAAAATACTTTAATGCATTCTGCGAGGCGTGGAACTGTTGCTGGAGCGCAGTAGAACAATACAAGTGTATGCCGATTCCTAAAATCATGAAGAACGTGACAATGGATGCATCAAAGTCACTCATCTTCATCATACCAAACGAGAAAGACGAGAGTGTATTCATACTTGCTTTACTGCAATATTTGGTTGATCTACACAATGAGTTCGTGGAAGCAACTCAGCAAATAACCACAAGTCGTGCTGAAGAAATATCTAGTAGGTTCATTGCATCAGGTCAAGAAATTATAACTAATGAGGAAGATTTAATGCTCTTCTTGAAAGATCACTGCGGAAGACCTCTAAGATACGGAAAACGTGATGTTGAATATGATCTTCAGTTCATTCAACAATTCTTACTAGATAACAGCTTCATTGGAAGACCTAGATTAACACTAGAAGTACGTACTGTAGAATTTTTGGGCGAAATTAGAGAAACTGGTGCTAGACAACGCTTTACAGCACTTATCCATCAAGAAGACCTACGTCATGAGACAAAACATGCTGTTAGATCGTTGACGATGGAGAACTGTAGAAAACTGCTGCGTCTTGTCGAAATGTCCATCAACTTTTTGCAAGCAACTACAGCACAAAAGCAACACGTTGCGGAGCGTTCATTAGTAGAATATTTGGAGCAAGACTTGGATGTAGCAGATACCCATTTATTCGCATCCACTATCAGAGACATCAAACTCAAACACTTGGACTCTCTATGGAAAACCCTAGAATCGCACTTGACAAGCGACATATTCTCTGATGTTCATCCAAACTATCGCCTACCATTGGGTGACGTGAAAATACTTTTGGATAATGTTGTGGAGAGGATGGACTGCAAACTTTTAGCAGAGCGTTTACGTGAATATTTGTTACGTCATTTGATTGGTAGCTCTACATCGCCAAATGCGCCTCTCAAATCGTGTCTCGAATACTTCCCAGTCAGCGACGAAAGCGAGGACGTAACATTTAGCGATTTGACTTGGTTTGAAGCGTATTTCCCAATGACCATACGAGTTTCGCAAACTTTAGACACATATAAGCTATTGTCTAATGCAGCAGACAACAATCAAAAACTGTAACTAATAAATTATTGACGACAAGCAATCAATTATTTGGCTCTGTTTACGCCGAACTTGTTTGGAAGCATGTCAACGTCACAAGTCTTATCACGTCAAACTAGTCAACCAGTAACAACAACTTTCTCTGTTTCACTGAGACGACATGTCGAAGACACCTAATCTTTTTGAAGCTGACGTTATCAAAAAGTTTATCGAGAACCTTGATACCGCGCTTCAAAACAATGCTCGTGGTGATGGTATGGGTGCAGATAACCAGTTGTACGATGCTCTATGGTTTCAAATGACAAACATGGACGTAGCAACAGTATACTTGACAGTTTTAATGGGCAAACTGATGAAAATGGAGAGCAACTCACTCAAACAACAAGATAACAACAGTGCACCAACAGATGAATCGAGTAAAATAGACGAGAATAGTCCAGACGCGAACCAACTATTGGAAAATGAAATTAAACTACAACAAATAGTCAAAGAACTAAACTTGGGAACACAAAAACAAGACCCTCAACATCCACTTTTAATCAAACGAAGAGAATCAAACACAAAGAGAAGGTACGATTTTTTCAACTTTTTAACAGTAGTTCTATGGTCGTCCAAGCGGATGAAAAAGTTTCCGAATATGTTCTTGGTTCTGGAATTTTAAACAGAGTAGAAACAACACCAGTCAACTCACCAGTACAAGAAGATAACGAGAACGAGGACGATAATAATTATCAAGCACCAAATGCTGGTTCCTCTATCAACTATGCCATTCCACAAACCAATCAAAAGTTTTACAGTTACAATACTAGTGTTCAAAACGAAAGAAAACTATTTACCAAGAACCAAATTATTGAGCGCGCAGCAATCATGAACTCGCTCATATACGTTTCACTATTTTATCGATTTGATCACACAAATCCTTCCCTACTATTTTTACTACACGATTGGAAAAACTTGAGAGCACAACAACTAGTGTCAAACAATGTACAACATGATTCACTCACAGAAGAGATTAGAGAAGCGCTCTGTCCACCAGCATCAGCAGACGCATTGTACAAGTATATTC
>JAESGV010000445.1_pt1 | contig 18411 bp, 15 predicted proteins | sample 9269781 | NCBI WGS metagenome assembly JAESGV01 (sample SAMN15741586, study PRJNA653496) | algae metagenome | isolation source: Tildeniella torsiva UHER 1998/13D and co-occurring heterotrophs from... | place: Slovakia: Slovak Paradise National Park, Hrabusice, Kosice Region | collected 2000-01-01 | reverse complement strand
CTCAGTGAAACAGAGAAAGTTGTTGTTACTGGTTGACTAGTTTGACGTGGTTCGACTGGTGACGTTGACATGCTTCCAAACAAGTTAGGCGCAAACAGAACCAATTATTTCATGCTGTCAATAATTTATTAGAGTTACAGTTTTTGATTGTTGTCTGCTGCATTAGACAATAGTTTGTATGTGTCTAAAGTTTGCGAAACTCGTATGGTCATTGGGAAATACGCTTCAAACCAAGTCAAATCGCTAAATGTTACGTCCTCGCTTTCGTCGCTGACTGGGAAGTATTCGAGACACGATTTGAGAGGCGCATTTGGGGATGTAGAGCTACCAATCAAATGACGTAACAAATATTCACGTAGTCTCTCTGCTAAAAGTTTGCAGTCCATTCTTTCCACGACATTATCCAAAAGTATTTTCACATCACCCAATGGTAGGCGATAGTTTGGATGAACATCAGAAAATATATCGCTTGTCAAGTGCGATTCTAGGGTTTTCCACAGAGAGTCCAAGTGCTTGAGTTTGATGTCTCTGATAGTGGATGCGAATAAATGGGTATCTGCTACATCCAAATCTTGCTCCAGATATTCTACTAATGAACGCTCCGCAACATGTTGCTTTTGTGCTGTAGTTGCTTGCAAAAAGTTGATGGACATTTCGACAAGACGCAGCAATTTTCTACAGTTCTCCATCGTCAACGATCTAACAGCATGTTTTGTCTCATGACGTAGCTCTTCTTGATGAATAAGTGCTGTAAAGCGTTGTCTAGCACCAGTTTCTCTAATTTCGCCCAAAAATTCTACAGTACGTACTTCTAGTGTCAATCTAGGTCTTCCAATGAAGCTGTTATCTAGCAAGAATTGTTGAATGAACTGGAGATCATATTCAACATCACGTTTTCCGTATCTTAGAGGTCTTCCACAGTGATCTTTCAAAAACAGCATTAAATTTTCCTCGTTAGTTGTAATTTCTTGACCTGACGCAATGAACCTACTAGATATTTCTTCAGCACGACTTGTGGTTATTTGCTGAGTTGCTTCTACAAACTCATTGTGTAGATCGACCAAATATTGCAACAAAGCAAGTATGAATACACTTTCATCTTTCTCGTTTGGTATGATAAAGATGAGTGACTTTGATGCATCCATTGTCACGTTCTTCATGATTTTAGGAATCGGCATACACTTGTATTGTTCTACTGCGCTCCAGCAACAGTTCCACGCTTCGCAGAATGCATTAAAGTATTTTTCAAATGCGATACGTTCTCTTCTTGACATTTCTGCAATTTCTTGCTCAACTGTTGTGGTCTTACAATAGTCTCTAGCTACTCTTCTATTGTATTTCGAGAGTACAAAGTTTAGCAATTGCACGATATCAGGAAGGTACTTCAATGCACGAAGTTGTACATGTCTTGTAGCAAATCTTTGCAAAAATGGGAATTCGTTGTTTTGTAGACACCTTAGGATAAAGTGATCAAACGTTATGTCTTCGGTGATCATCCAAAGAGATGGCATTTCTTTTGGATCATGAGTCTCATCAGTTTCCAATATTTTCGCCACAAGTGGTGACGTGTATTTATGTAATAGCTCTTGTGTAGCTGCATAGAAGCGAGTTCTAACGTTTGTGATGTGTTGTGGTTCAAAGTTTTCTGATTGGAGGCCACCGATGGCTGCACGAGAGAATTCGGTCTCGAATTGATTTCGCTTGTCTTTCGATACAAGTGTGGGTTCAAATCGCCTTATTTGAGCAAGTTTGAATACTATGTCGTTCATAATAATACTTGTTTCTTCTACGTTTCGCTCTGTTAATCCTAATAACATTTCCCAATCCGATTCAAGTTGTGATTGGAAGAAAGCAGTAATATTGCTTGGGTTTGTGAACTTTGAATCTAGTAGTGACTTGCATGATGATACATGTGTAGAGCTGGTGATCGAGCCAACATATAATAGCGCATGCATAAACAACCGAAGTGCACGTAGCGCCTTTGGAGTCAATGAACGTACTGTGAAGAACATGTCAGCACGCTTATCAATTGTCTCGTGGAGGACGTAGTTCTTTGGAGTCATGTCCGTAAGGTCACTTGTTCTATTGCTGTTGAGTAGGTTATGATGCTCTCCACCTATCTGGACTCCACAGGTTGCGCATGTTCTAATTTCCATAGGTTTACCGCAGTTATCTACAAAGTATGCATGGCCGTTTGGACACTCGTAGAACACACCAGTGCCACCAAATACATCACGTAGTGATTGTCTTACATCCTCGTGCATTGTTGGGAGATATGTTTGTACTAAATTACGAGGGTTAGCCCACAAGTTGTGGAACACGCCCATACTCTCTCCTCGAATAATTATCACTGCTACTGTATGAATAACAACTCTAGCTAGAGGTGCACCAAGCGCAGCTATAGTTGGAAGCTGTTGGATTACTGGGTAGATATCTGATATAGATTTTTGCGACTTGAAATATTCTGTAACATCTCTATCAAGCAATGCTGCGTTCTCAAACAGGCACATTAACAAGTATCCTTGTAACTTTTTCTTGTCTCGTTCTTTCAATGCTTTATCCATTTTATCCATTAATCCCATTACTAATTCTTGCACGGCAATGTCTAGAGTACGGAAGCACTCGTCTGATGAGTACGCAGCTAGGAATGGATTGCTTGCGCGGAATGGGTTCTCCTCTACACTAACAAACATTTTTGCTTCTCTTGTTTCACACCAGGCGGCAATAGATTTGATATGTGATAGTTGTTCTCTCAGTGCCGACTTTGTATAAGATATTCCCTTTCTATGCGTCAACTTGCGTAAGAGGTACATGATTGCCTCTGTAGAGTGGAAGATTATATCTAATACATCGACAAAATGGTTGTCGAGATCAGCATTTGATGTTAGAAGGTGTACTAGATGGCGAGTCAAAACTTTCTTATAAGCAATTGTTGTGAGATCAGAAACGATTGACGAAGACGGCGATAGATACCTTCTATGTTGATTGACTAATGATTGTAGCGAGAGTGTTTGTAGTTGGTCTTCACGAACCTGTGTTATAGCCACAGCCAGTGGGAAATCAATTGTCTTATGAATTTTGAATAGTCTCTTGCACTGGTTTTCTATTTCTGAAACTTCGTTGCTTGAAGTAAGCAGCTTTCTTATCACTGAGCTAATCATACTATCACTAACAATGAACGATAGTTTGTTCTTGGGTAACGCTGGGTCTGATGTGATATATTGAAGTACGGTACCAATGTCTTCTGAAGTAGGTGTACGAAGCAGATACTCATTAATGAACACCTCAATGAGTTGTGAGGCATGTTTGATGAATGATTGTTCCTTCAGTCTAGCATCTTCTACATCAGTTTCTTTTCCTGTTTGTACAGAATATGCATCTACACTGTCCATGGCTGTTTTTGAGCGACAATACATGCATCCGTTCTTGTGAGAATCTTGGTTTGCGATGAATTCTTCTACGCAATCTTCACAGATTACTTGATGACAACATCTTGTCTCTCGCATCTTTTCTGGGATCTCCAAACACATGATGCACTCAAAGTCATCTCCGTTTCTAGCATACTCTTGATTTACACTAGTTAGTAGCCCTGTAAGTGCAAGTAATCCTTCATGGCTTAAATTATGATAGAAGAGAAGACATTGCGAGATGTCAAGTTGCTCTCTAACTGCTAAATCTCGAATGAACTGAGTGAAGAAAAGCATTCTATCCCACGTTGCATGTGCTGCGTTTGGTGCAAAGATGGTAGCTACTGGTGACAGAGGTGATACTGGTTCAGCTTCTTCGTCATCTTTTTGAGTTGCAGTTATAGTGTACTCTGACCACTCTAGCGATAAGAGTTGGTTCATTGGTTCTCTAACACAATTGATTATGGTCATCCATTTTTGTGCGTCACCAATGTTTTTGATGCCCCATGTTTGTGGGTCTAGTTCTTTGATGACTTGGTTATACAATATTGAATCAAGTTCCAATAAAAGATTTTGGCTTGAGGTAGTCAATGATTGAACTGATGACTTGAGCGTAGTGATAAATTCAGGGTTGGATTCGTTCATGATTTGTATAATGTTGCTCCACAGTTGGATTCTTCTCTCATTAATAAAGTATAGTACCAAGATTCTTGGCACAGAGTCTAACTCAACACCTGTGCCACCTACTTCCCAGTGGGTCTTGAGGACAATATCTAAAATAATGTTGAACATATCATCCGAGTACTGAGTGAAGTATCGAACATAGTCATGTAACAATAGTGTTACAGACTCATGTGGATTATTTAACATAGGGTATGTCATATCTAGCTGTTTAACAAGCATAGATTCATCTTGTATTGTGCGTTGTCCGTGCATTTCATCGAGGGCGCTTCTTACGAATCCGCAAATTGAATACGAGAATGGGAAAGATGCGCTGAAAATCTTCTCAAATCGTACATCCACTTGCGACATTTGAATTAGTTGTACAATATATGGTTCAAATGTTCCCACATGTACACTCTCATAGAATTCCAACCATAATTTGTCTGTGGCAACCAAATTGAGATTATTATACCTGTCCACAAATGCTAATATTGCTGCAAAGGCAATATAACAAGTCTTACTTATGAAGTGTTCCAAAGCAGAGCGGAATGTTCCTGATAGGCATAGTTCTTTGTAATCTTCAATGACTGACAAGAACCAATGTTGGTCTGACTTGGTGAGAAGTTTCGTCTCATTCACTAGTTTGATGACTTTGTCTTCCGTGATTGATCGGAACTTGGAGTCCATTAATAAGCTTCTAATGTTGTGCAATTGATCACGAATGTCACTTGACGTTCTACTGTATGGATAAACAAGTCGAGATAGCGAGTGATGCAGGTTGCTCATGATTAAGTTCCCAACATTTTGACTTGAGAGTATTTCACTTAGAGGTCTAGAAATTAAATGTCTGATACTGATACCATCACGAACATCATCAATGAAAACGTGATGCCATCTTCTGTCAAAGTCAAATGTGAACTTGTGTCCACGCATGAGATTCACTAGAATGACAACGTGTCTCTTTTTCGTTACATCTCTCATCTTCTCACACTCATATTGAGCGTATTGAATACGTCTAAAGCTCGTTGCTATAGGGTCACAAACAAGAACTAGCATAGACTCGTTTTCATCACTCTTCATGAACTCATCAATAGCTCTATTCAAATCAGTGCTTGTTCTCATTTCATGAAGTTGTACGTAGTGCAACCCAATGCTTTGTGTTTGTAGATAGTTAAATACCGAACGTTCGAGCTCAATATCTAATGGTGAATAGGTAGTGACGAACAGTTTTAACGCAGAGTTGTTTGCTTGTAGTTCATGACCTAAGAACTCTACAAGTGACGAGTTGTGTTGGTTGAAGTATCTGTTTGTGATGTCCATGTCATTAAAAGAGAGAACTGCCTCTGGTGCGGCTATTGCCAATAGTTTGTCAACAGCAGTGTGCTCTAGAACAGAAATATCCTCTTCTGTCATTATTTCGTCTTGATCGGTGTCAATGCAATGAATTAAACTAATAAGTGCACTCTCACGTAGACCGATGAATAGCGAGCCAGTGTCACCTGTACCACAAACTTTTCGCACAAAAGACGTTAGTCTGCCAAGCAACTCTCGTTTTGTTCTCGATAAGCTCAAGTGTTCACGAACGAATACTTGTTTTTCTAAGCGATTGAGTAAAGGTGCAGCTAGTCTCTTGTAAGCATCTTCTGCTTCCGCAATTACGATGATTCTAAAGTTCTTGTCTACTGGACAGGTAACAAAGGATTGACCAAACGCTAAACGAGCGTATCTCTTGCCTTCGAACTCAACATAGTGTTGGTTGAGCAAATCATACAAACTTTCGTACAGCGAGTCACAATGGACTAATACAACTCTATGTCCACATGCCATGGCGATTTTGATTCTCTGAAGATCCAAACTAATGCTAAAATTAGTATTGTCATCAGGGAAGTCGCTTCCAACAATAACATCAGTTTTGCCCATGTTCAACAAATCAAAGTCGAACAACATGTTCAATGCTACGTTGTTTTGGGTAAGTAACATTAGATGCCTGGCGTTTAGATCAACTAGGTTAGATCTAATTAGTTCCAAGTTTGATGGTCTTCTAACATTTGTGTTGTCACTCATGGCATACATTTTGGTGTAGTGTGCAAAAGTTTGGATAATCTTCTCTGTCTCACTTGATGGTCTTCCACCAAAGTTTCTTAAAACACCTTCTAGCATGAGTTGTGGTGTGATGAGACATTGGTCCCCACCAAGTAATTGATTGTTAATGTATTTGACGATATAATAGAACTCTCTCAGACCCCAAAAGTCGGGAATTGTTTGGTTCGAGTACACATCTTTGTATGCCTCGGCAATACTTTTTAGATAATTACTCAAGTGTACTCGGTCAACGATTCCTTCTGCAGTGATTTGTAAATCTCGCTTCGTTGGCGGTGACCTGAGGAGGGTAACAGCTCTGTTCATCTTTGCACTATCCAAATGGAAATTTGATACCGCTACAACGGCTACTTCGCGCTGTTCCAATTCTTTGTGCAATACTTTCAGTGGCAAATGCTTGGATTGTTCTGCAAGACCAATTTCATCTAATAGACATACAACTAGTGATTTTGATTCTGCTGCGTATTGACGAGCCGTAGTGAATACTTGTTCAATACCTCCAGCGGTGGAGAGCGGCGAGCATTGGTACGAAAATACATCGACACTTGGTTTAGATCTAAGCCATGGATTATTCGAACCTTGACCTCTCATAGATTTCGCAATAAGATCAATGGCCAATGATTTGCTTGTACCGGCTAACCAGTTAGTTGACCAATAAATAAACTTACGTGGACCAACAATAAAGATGGGTATCTTGTTCAAAATCGATACAAAGATCATGAACAAGTTCTCACACAATGCTTCGTTCAATGCAATACCTCTTGGTGGGTCCATTAGTTTTGTGAACTTGAGTTGTGTATCATTCAGTTGTTTTGCAAAATGTCTGGCATTGAACGTGTACAGTGAAAAGTTAGCTGCCGAACGTTCCACATGTTCGATATACTTTTGACGACTCTTACGAGATAGTCTCGAATAGTAAACATGGCCAAGAGCTTCTATTAAACACTTGTTGAAATTTTGCCGAATTCTGTAATCAAACGATTGCTTGAATACTTCTCCACCTCTTGTTGGTAGAATGTTATCGTTTAGCGTATCAAAGAACAAAAATAGACGAATGCAACGTTCAATATCTCTCAAGCTAACACTAGATATTTCTCTGCAGAAGAGTTAATAGGAAATAAAATAACATACTTTGTAGCGTCTCGGACAAATTTCTGTGATTGGCAGAGCAATGTGATAAAGAGATCTAACATTACTTGTGCATCTTTTGACCACGCAGATATTGTTTGAGCGATAGGGCCAGTAATACTGGTCTTCGATGCCTTTAGGAGTGATTTGACGATCATCGATGTAACGTAGATTTTTTCGCATTCATCAGAAAGACGACCAAAGTCGTACATATGATCACAGAATGAGTCTCCAACAGGATGTACACGATACACGAGGTTTTCAAGTGGATCAGGTATACTAATAGCATCTCTGGCGTGTTTGTAGACTAATCCAACTTTCATGTGAGATTCAGTGGCTTCGTTTGACCTTAGACGATATGGATTTCTAGCGAGTTAGTAGCATGTTTGAACTTACAAGGCAGCAATGATCTTCATGTTATCAGGCAATGGAGAGCCATCCAAGAATCTATCACAAATAATCTCTTTCAGAATTCCCATACTGTTGCATGTGTTGATTTCGTCTAGGAAGGCAACAAACGTACATTGGGAGGACTGTTCCGCTTCGATTCTTACTTCACGAATGAAATTCTCAACTTCGTCATCAGTGTAACCACCATGAATAGCCAATCTCCTCGTGCTGTAATCTAGAATTTTGCATAGGTATTCAATCAAATATGATTTTCCGCAACCAGTCTCTCCACATATTACAACCGGTAGATTGTGATTAAATCTCATGATAATAGCGAACATCTTGAGCAAGTTGTCCTCGGTCATAACATAATCCGTGTTGAGTAAAAACTCGCGGGTCACCATGTCATTGTATTCTCTCATTTGCTCATCCGACTCAATAATCCTTCCTGCTACTGATTTCAAAAGTGATAATGCTTTAGTTTCTGCTTTGATTTGTCCTTCTTTTTCAACGCATTGACGGAAAGAGAACTTGATGTCCATCATATTCTCTATTAACAACGATTGTAAGCCTGTGTGAATAAATCTATCCAAAAACTGTGGATCAGTACTAACTAGATTAAAACCAGTTGTTCTTTTCATTCCAAAATTATCCTGATCGTACGAAAATACAGGAATAGGATGTTTTGATTGTTCCCACGTGCGTATTTGTTTGAATCTGTTCGCATACTCTTCCAAATTAGCCTCTTGTTTTAGATTCAACTCAATATTACGAGTAGCAAAATCTTTTGTTGTTTCTAAAACTAGCGCGACAAGTGTATGACGAAGAATTCTGATATCTTGCAACTCTTGTACCGTTTGTGATAGTTGAATCAAATCCGCTAGTAGTTGGTATTGGTGAATGGACCATAGTTGTTCATATGTGAAAGATATGAAGTTTCTAAATAGCGTCCACGAGAGCTGGTTTTCTGCCATGTGTGAGTATCTATTGATTATGTTAAAACACTCTGCTGCATTGAGGTGTTTGTTACTATCAACAAAGTCTCCTCCATTTTGGAACACTCCATCGGCATATGCTTTTAGATATTTACAAACAAATTGTAACTTATCGTCGAAATCCTCAGATATGCGTCCTGTCGAGTTGACTCTGTAAGTGTGCAACTCTAAGTTGCTCATATCTACAGGTAAGATCGTATTGGGTATTGCCAGTGTTAATGACAGTAAGTTGGTTTGCGTTCTGTTACCAGGAGAGTTTGGAACCTCTAACATGAAACTGTCGTACAACCTTCTGTGGAATACTCCAATATCGTCAGTAGTCCTAACGGCTCTGCGGTCACGCAAAACACCAACAATGAATAACTCAAATAGCATAGCGTTTGCTTCAGTAGAAACGTTTGGTGCAACGTCAAAGTGGTAGCACACCGGATAGTCTTGTTTGATACCTTTTAGTCGTCTAATAAGGTCTCTCGTGGTAATAGCCTCGCGAAGCGGAATTCTAGCATACACAGCTTGATTGTCCATCGACGCTGCATGCTTGAGGATTCTAGTTGTCTTTCCTCCACCTGCTATGGTGCTTGAGAAGGCGTGAATTCCACCACTGTACACGTTTGGATCGCAAACAGATTGATAAGCGCGTTTCAACTCATCCAAAGGTAAAGTTACGCTACCCTCAAAGCAGAAAGTACTGAATGCATTAAGAATTCTTTGACGCTCTGGATTTGCTCCAATCATAATCAATATACTTCCGTCCTAAAATCATTAAATACAGATTGAAAATACTTACAGTTGCAGGTATCATACTCTTGAGTACATCTACAACACGACACTGAAGCGTATAGCTCAACAAATGTAAATTTGCAAGCACATATATGTTGTTGTTTCTGTTATATTGATTTGCTTGTTTCCAGCGATTGAGTAAAAGTACTACGTCTTCCAATTCAGTTGCTTCCGAGCACATAAGTACCTCTTCATGTTCTGGTAGTCTCCCTTTTCTTGCAAAGATTGAGAACACAACGTGAGGAATCTCTTTTTCAGGTGAGTCGAGAACAATAATTTGTTGATGTTCGTCGAATTGTGTTGATCTATCGTCTCTAACCTCATAACCAATTTCACGATAAAATGGTTTCGAATGGGCGAAAATATTGTTCAAAAGCTGACCTAGATAGTCTAATTTTTGTTCGACACTTGGTTCTCCTTGAATGAGTTTGAATTCTTTCCATGATAATACCAATCTGTCGATGGTGCCCTTGTTGACTTCCTTACTGATAATGAGGAGTAAATCGTCAAATTTGTTTTCACGGTGTATTATTCCCAAGCTCACTTCGTCTAGTAAATCAATGAAGAACATAATTTCGATCATATTATAGTGGTTCAAGAAGTAATACTTGTTACGCACATCTTCGATTGTTATCTTCCAGTTGTTTCTCTCATCTTTTAGTCTTCGTTGTTCTGCTTCTAGTTGACCAAAGTTTTCTGGACGTGCATTGAACGAAGTGCGATAACGACGAACATAGTTCCCATTTCCATGGTTCGACAGGCTGTTCAAGCTCTTTCTTACACTCAAAAGCACTGTAATTTGTTTCGAGAATAGTGCAATGACCTCCTCCAAGCTACCGTGCTTTTCTCTCAACTCTACTGAAATTTCAGTATTGAGTAGAGTAGTTCTAATGTCCAATAGGTCTTCCATAGTGAGTGTTTGAGATTCAACGCGACAAATAATCATGTTGTTCGACGTTTTAGAGGTATCAATGATATACTCTCCTTTTTTCAATACATCCATAACTTGGAAACATGCGGCCACTCCAGGCGATCGGGTTTTATCACGAAAGACTTGCTTGACTGCTTCAAGTTTGGCTTTGACGAAACTTACATCTTTTCTCCTTTCTTCCAAGAGTTCTGCGCTGTATTCTTTGTTTCGTCTTGTCAACACATGTAAAAAGGTGTCTACTGATGAGAACGACTGTTCAGGATACAATAAAGGGTATAGGTAGTTTCTAGTCTCAGCTAGAGATGCAAACGACTGCAACAATAGTGCATCGTCTGTTAGTGAACGACAAACACGAATAAGCTCGTTGAACGCGTTTGTGTCTCTGTGTTCGAAGAGCCAATCGAGTAAGTCGTTTGCGTCTCTTAGGATGTGAATGAGTTTTGTTTCATCAGCTCCAAACCTATCCAATAGACCCCTTACAGGATTGATAAATTCACTAACAGTGAAAAGAGTTGCTTCTCCATCCCACTTGTGAATAAATATACGCTCCATCTCAACTAACTTTTGATAGTAAATATCGTTGTCAAGTTTGAACATGAACACTCTGGAAAACAAAGTCACTGCATGCCTAACCTCTGGAATCAACTTCTTCTGGTTGAGGATGAAGATAAAGTTTGCGATAACTGTAACATTTTCTTGTAGCCAGTCGGCTGGTGGTGCTTTTCCAAGTTGTACTACTGTGTTGTCACTGTAGGGATCTCTAGAGTTGGGGTTACAGCACGTAGATTTGAGCAAGATTAACTCTGTTCGTACACGATCCTCATTCAAACCATGGAAATACTTTTCCAAGACAGTGAATGTGATACTTGAGTTATTAATGTCATTGCATAGTTTTAACCAACTTTGTTTCACTCTTGGTAAAACAGTGTCAACAACTGCTTGAAGTGTGAAACTGCGTGCTTCTTCCTCTTCATCGTCTTCGCTCACGTTGATGGTCATCAAATTCGCTTGTTCTAAATTGGTTAGAATACAAAATCAACATACCAATAGTCAATTGGGAAATCTCATCTCGCCATATTCTCATAAATATTTCTCCTGAACCCAAGTAACGTAACAATGATAGGTCTGTGATGAAGTGTTTCATTTCAACCTCTTTGAATACTTGCTAATAGCGTTAAATATCAACTGTTAGACTTACTTGTAGCCGACTAAATGGAATAACACTCTCATTTTGTTCAACATATTTTAGAATGTTCTTGAGGCTGCTGCTATCGACGCCTTCGCAATAATTGATTACAAAGAATTGTACATCACTCAAATCTTCTTCGAACTGCTTCTGCTCTTTTTTACTCTTCGCGAGAGTGTCAAGCAAATAGATATTAATAGCTTCACAAAGCACAATGAAATTGTCCGTTAACAATCGCAAATCAGTGAGTGTGATGGCCTTGTCGTTTAGCGAGGAGAAGGTTAGCGTAATTAAGTCATTGGCTTGTTTGCATGAGTGTTCTAGAGGTGTATTTCTCCAGGGGTAACTATTTTGTTAGATACATAGTCCACGCATACCTTAGAATTTTGCACCACGTTAAGTAATCGTTGAGAAGATCCTTGAGTGTTACATTGTTTGTTGCAATACTCTCGAGCAGTGTTTGTATCACTGCAACTCCCAATGGACTTGCTTCGTTGTTGCTCTGTGAGCGATATACTAATGCATCTACTGCGTCTTCTAGTGATCGTGTTTGACCATTGCGTATTAAAGACTCTGTTATAGATCGTGCTATAAAGTGTAAGCATGATAACTTTCAATCGTACCTCGTTTGATAAGAACGTCACCCATTTCTGCGACAAAATAGCTCTCATCCAACTTCAATAATCCTGCAAGACCTACTTCGTCTCTTACGACGTAAGCGAGCAGAAACTTTTCCTTGATTTCAGTTTCATACTTTTCAAGTGTGGTATCTTTGATCAAGTTGATAATAAGGCTCCAAAAATCAATTGTCTACGGTTAGTTATTGCTTGTCGAGCTTACCTCAGGCAACGATTTTTGGATTTTTTGGGCACAGAAGTTGGCATCTAACCAATTGATGAGTACACCAGCGAATCGATCAGATGGTTCGTGCCTCTGTAAAAAGAGTTGCAAAACGTCCAAATAGCCATATAACAATTTCTGTACAGAAGTGTTTGAAAACAAACCACAAAGGACAACATCAGTAAAGTCGTCTGGGAATGCTTTGATTTGACTAGATTAGATTTCAATGTTTCGACTTACTTTGTTAGAGCGGTAAACTTTTGTTCGGTATTGTTGTCAAAATTGTATTTTTTGAGGTACTCTGCGAATTGTTCTTCGAACAACTCTTTACCGTTAATGAGTTGGAAGAACTTGGATGCTAAAAACACACACTCGAACGTAGGAGCAAAAATTATACAAACACTCGCAAGTGTAGTCAAATCGTAACGTGAAATTGGCTGTTGGAGACCAATAGGTATGTTTTCGATCCAACCTTCCATACTTTGCTTGTACGATTTGACTGTTACCTTTGAGTCTCTCATCAGTGTATTGTATAAGCCATCGGAAAGGTTTGAAGACCAGTACGAAGTAGTTCTTGATTGTTGGTTGCAGTCACGTGCCAAATATGGTGCGAGCATAGCCCACGCGAACGAAATGTTTTTGCTTGCCCTCCAATGCTCCTTGACAATATGTGATACTGCTCGGCTGACGTTATTAGAGAACAACGAGTGTTTTGAGATCCAATCTAAAACGATCGTGTCCAAATTGTACACCAAGTCAGCATTCTTTGACAAATGGGATGTATGTTCGAGTAAGAATGTTAGAATGGATACTAACATGCCCACGCCTTCTATTGTTGATGTTTGAGTCCTTTGTGAGTCGACAAATATTGTGATTTGCTCCAGCATATCATTAGGTACATACACGCGTTGATATAGTTTTGGTTTAACATCAAACGTGACTGCATCATGAACATTGGTCAAACATCTCCATAAATGTTCAAATCGAGTTTCAAAGTATGCTAGTCTTCGCTCTGGAGTGTCGATTAGCTTGTGTGCATCATGTAACAAATTCTCCAACAGTATAACTGCGTTTTGAGCGTCTGCCTTGAACAATTTCTTGAGGAATTTAAATGTGTCGTGTGTATCGGGTGTCATGCGCTGGTAGAGGAAATATTTGTTGGGATGTGTTGTCGTTTGCTTCTGTACAGTGTGTGGTCTTGGCTCTGTTATGGTCCCCTTGTCTGAATGAATTTCTACCATGAACTTGGTAGATGTGCAGTCCAACGTTGGCAACAAAAAAGTCGCATGCCAGTGAATTTGGTTAAGTGGATGCTGTTCGAGTAGATATTGAACGGTTATTGCTTGTTGTACTAGTTTTTGCTTTCCACGTCGAGTGTTTGAATGAGCTGCTACTGGCACTAAATTGTGAGTTGTTGTTCATTAAACAAACCAGTATATGTAAAATGCAGAATAACTTGGGCATTTTCTGTTATTTCGGATGGAATAATAACATTAATATTCCAAGTATCTTTTTTTTCGTCCAATATTTCCTCTTCGTAGTGATTGGTGTCGTTTGCGAGCTTTATGCGCTTTTTATCCACGGTGGATCCAACTTGCTCTTCATTACTTAAAAGTGTCGAACTTCTTTTAAGCTTCAGACGGTCTGCCTCTTCGTGTAGTTCGCGTGTTGTACTAGATTCATGCATGTTCGCGTCGTGTTCTGTATTTATTCCATTGGCACTTTCCGTTTGCCTGACGAGTTGTAGGTTTGTCATGTGCTGTTGGAGTTCATTCTCGATAGAACTATTTAATCTAACTTTGGCAGTTGGGATTGATTCACAAACGTCATTTTGTGTGTTTTGATCTTCAGTGTTTGTGGAGTTGTCAGAAGTTATATTCTCCATATCCTCACCAAGCAATGGTTTATGTGACATGTGGGTCGCTCTTCAAACACGAAGTCCTTTGTTATTTTTGTAATCGCGTATTTATTACAACACCTTTTTCAAACTCAAAAGGTGCTTTCTCATCCATAAAAGCGTTAGTACAGTACTATCGCATTCAGCCTCTGGTTTAATGATTGGATGATCATTAAATGCATAAACACAACACTTGACAGTAACGTTTCTCTTCTTGAGAGCATAGTAGAGCTATTATTGTTAGTGTTTGATGGATCAGTAACATACTTCTCTACCTTGTGCCATTGGCACACGTCTGTCTTCTCTGCCCAACAAAATTAATGTAGCCGCTTTCATTTGGTCTACATAACGTATTGGACTACTCAAATACATTTGATTCATAACATCAACGTTACTGTTGTCCAAGTCGTAGTATTTCATATCTGAACCGAGCGCCTCAACATAACACCAGTCGGGAATATCAGTAGTTGCGCTCATTGTGGTGATATTGATCACTGGATTTCTCATGACAGTAGCTTTGTAAACTTCAGGATATTGACCTATTCATAGTTAGTAAACCAATACAAACATACCGATCATATGTGCACTGAGAAAACCTCCATGTGAACCTCCAATTACAGAAACTAAATCGGAGTCGAGTTTATCTCCCAGAGTCTTTAACACGTGAACAGTAGCAGCGTGAGTATCTTGTACATCCATCTTTCCAATTTTTCCTGGTAGCGCTTCAATAAAGTATTGACCAAATCCTGGTGAACCTCGGTAGTTAACCATGCAAATAGTGTAACCATGCAAGCAGTAGTACATCAACGAAGATATGAAAATCGTTGTATAACTGCTGTGTGGTCCACCATGAGGGGTAACCATCAAACTCTTATTTGCTGATATGTTAGTAAAGCCAAAACAAACATACAGATCTCTGCTGGTGGTTGTATTAAAATGTATTCGATTTCTCCACCATCAACGTCAATCTTTCTAATTTCCCAACTAACTTGATTAAATTGTGTTTCGCATTCTGTAACTACAGTATTGGTATTGCTTTCATCCTTGATGATGACTCTGTATGGATTGACAGGTGATTGTTCAACCAATAATAATTTTCCATCGAACTGGTCTAACAATGAAACAGATCCACCCGACACGCTGCTTGCAATTCGTGTAACGGCAGAGGTCGCAACATTGATCTTGACAACCGAAGTTTGACTTCTCCAACCTGATGATAAATAGATGTGATCGCCATTCCATGCTCTTAAAATGATTTCTGTAGCATACAATCCAGGGAATGCGTCATCTGATTCTGGCTTATCTACAATGTCTACGACAGTAGAAACCTTTTTTGATGGCCATTCAATCTAAATGGTTAAAACGTTTGTATTTGCAACGTACTATCATGAGTTTGTTGCAGGTCATGTGGAATGGAACTTTTCCAGTGGAAAGAAAAGCAATTCGTTTGCCTGACTGATCTACAACTGGGCGGCGAGCGTTCCAAACACCTTCTGTTAACATTTCACAATCTTTGTCTGCTTCGCTGTAATACAATGCCGATTCTCTTTGCACGCAATATTTGAGACCTAGTCTTTTTCTGCTTACATCAAACCCAACAAAGATAACACCTTGGCCATCTGGTGACCAAATTGGTGAACTGACAGCAATTTTGTTTGGAACACCTGCGACTTCAGTTACCGATCTCGATTCAAAATTGCATACAAAAGCTCTTGTCAACTTTGTACCAACTAAACCTTCACCGTAATCTTCTTGATTGACAATATCAAAGTGGGATTCCTTGTTGTGATCATATTCTTTGTCCCAAACTGTTTTTGGTGCGGAAGTTTTCATTTCTGCGACATAGACTAATTTCGAGTTGCTTGCCCATGTTACGCGGCCAAAATATTCGTCATTAACTACCTTTCCGTGTGTGTCTTTTACGATGACTTGTTTGACGACTCTAGTACGATCCCAAAGCTCAATAGCATAATCAACTGCTTTTGTATGTCCGAATCCTGGTTCGTCGTCTTTTCCTGTCTTGACAAACAACGCCAAAAATTTGCCATCTGGACTGATAGAAGAGGCATGCACGTTTGCTCCCATTTGTACTGGAAATCCCGATGGTTCGTATTTGTCGTTAAACTTGCGATAGTATTGCAAGTATGATCTGTTTGTATTGTTGCGGATGTCTCTTTGTGACAAAACAACGGTAACGCTACCATCTGCCGACAGTCTACCGCCACTAACGCTTGGTATTTCATAAATGGACTCGTAGGAAGACTTGAGTTCTTCGAGGATCTGTTCTTCTGTCATCGTTGTTTCGTCTTGTAATTTGACCAAACAGAGCAATCAACTACATGTGTCACACAAGACAATGGCAACCAGTGAAGAAATAACGCAGTTTTTTGAGGCTGTTAAAAGTGGCAATCTGGATGGTGTAAAAACGCTCGTAGAATTAAATAATCAATACTTGAACTGTCGTACAGAGGACGAATGGTCTTATACAGGCCTGCATTGGGCAAGGTAAATAGTGACAATTTCTAACAACATAGTCAAAAAGGGTACTTGGATATTGTAAATTATTTGCTGGACAAGAACGCAGATTACACTATAGAAGCTAAAAAAGTACCGTATGTGCTCATGATAATTTTTTAATAATTTAGATGGCGACCCATGCTACTTGCGGCAAGATATGGACACAAATCAATTGTGGAAACGTTTTTAAATGTTGGAGAGAATATAGACATACAAATCTTGTGTGACAGTCGATACACAGCACTACATTGTATAAAACATGCAAATTCTAACAGCAATAGACGCATGCCATCATGGTTACCCTGATATCGTCAAACTTTTAATCGATAAAAGAGCAAGTATTGGTCTAGTGAGTGGATATGGACTACGACCTATCCACACAGCCGCAAATAATGGCCACGCAGCCTGTGTAGGTCTCTTACTTCAAGCAGGTGAAGATATTGACGTAACCCACCTAAGTGATTGGAAATATACACCTTTGCACTGGGCGTAAGTTGAATATTTTATTGATTAATTGTAGATGTCAAGAAGGGAAAACAGAGGTAGTGAAGTTACTCTTGGAACAAAAAGCAAATATTCATGTTAAATGTGGGAAGACACCACAAACGGCATTACAGATTGCACAAAAGAATCCGACACAAAATGCAGAGATTATTTCACTACTACAACAGCAGGAGCTAAAAGAAGTACAAAACAGTCACTACAAAGTATTTGCGCTCTTTCAAGAACACTTTTCTCCACTATTGAGGTATCATTATTTATTGTTTCTTACACTTTAGAAAAAGACTAGTCCATCTAAGAAATATTAGCTCATTGGAAAAATTTAAAGAAAGTCTGCACGGAGAATTAGGTCTTCAACATGCTGTGTCTGAATACAACATGGAGTATTATATTGAAGAATTTGACGACTTTGCGGATCTAGACGACTATCGCGAAATACCAGGAACTGTTAAGATTCGATTAACACCCGTAGTGAATAATAGTATCAGTGCAATGGTCTGAGTGCACTGAACACTTTAGGAATTCAAGAAATTGTTCAGAAATGAGACGCGTAAGTGACATCCTACACATTCAAATAAATCTGTAAATTATACTTACTTTCCAATTCCTTCGTTTCTTTTTCGAACTACGCAGTATTTTACGAGCTGCTGAGTTGCCTGATCTTGTCAACGGCACGATTGCAAATATCTATCAAAGCAAAATGGCAAAAGCAATAGTGCAACAGAGATGTAAGAAACCATTAGCACTAAAGGATAGGAATGGATGTCGGTAGATACTGATACGCACCCGAATCATCCAGTTATAAAATATATCGCAATGGTGCTGCCAGTAAAACATGGTGAGAAGATAGTGTTTCTTTCTTTTTGTGTCAGATCGTACATGTTTTTGGACAATGTGAGGTCTATTTAAAATTCGTCACTGTCATAAATCGATTGTTGTAACTAACGAATCCGCGCAGCAAAGATTAAGCACAACATGCGAAATGTACAATAATTATAGAAGCTAAAATTTATACAATTCACCCTTTTCAGTGAGGCTGTGGCAGATGTTAGTCTGACGCTATGTGCTTAGTTGCA
>JAESGV010000444.1_pt1 | contig 18415 bp, 8 predicted proteins | sample 9269781 | NCBI WGS metagenome assembly JAESGV01 (sample SAMN15741586, study PRJNA653496) | algae metagenome | isolation source: Tildeniella torsiva UHER 1998/13D and co-occurring heterotrophs from... | place: Slovakia: Slovak Paradise National Park, Hrabusice, Kosice Region | collected 2000-01-01 | reverse complement strand
TCAAGGTTCCAGACAACGTACAACTCGGTGAATGGGTCGGTCTTGCCAAGTACGACAAGAACATGAAACCAAGAAAGGTACAAAAGTGCTCATGCGTTGTCGTCAAGGATTTCGGAGAAGAATCCGAAGCTTTGAACTTCATCCTTGCTCAATTCGGTCACGCCACCAAGAAGACCGAAACTGAACAAGAAGCTTAAATATCTTCATAAAAACCCAGTTATCGCCAAACACGAGATGTTCAAACTTTGCGTGCATACTTTAGTCAACTCTCAAACTACAGTTCGAAAAGCTCACTTTATGTTATGACTGACTCCATTTATTTTGACGACCGGGAGGGAGTCAATGAATACTTTGGTACTAGAGATGGTCACAAATGGGACACGAGAGATTCTACTACGCGGAATACTGCGCAATCCTACTTTCCAAGAGGATGCTACGAGCCTCACAACAGCAAATTTAATATTCCACCAAGCAGACATGTAAAGCAAAAATACACGCTACCTCCACCCGAAGTATTGCGAGCAGAATTTAGAGCTGTGACAGCTTACCATCGATCTCGGGAGAAATTATCGTCTCCGCCGAAAAGAATGGCCAAAGATGACAGCATTGTTCCACCAAAACCTATCATCCCTAAATTGTCACTAGTTGATACAGAAACGAAACAAAAATTCGACAAGCGATACAAACTAAAATCTGGAAAGGTTTTATTCCAACCACCAGATGTAATACAAACAGCTCGAGTACTTGGAAAAGAACATGAAGAAATCATTTCGTCACTAGAAAGAGAACCAAAAATGGCATTCAATCGATTACCATCGATAAATCTTGTACAAACAGTTAATGTAGCACCGAAAATTAGCATCAGTGTTATCAACGCAAATTCGATACCGGAAACAAAGTTGACACCTCGACTGGGATATAACTCGATGCCATCCACAGCTAGAAGATACAAAAAATCTCCTCGACAGAAAATGGCCAAAGCTATTGAACTCGCTGTACAAGCTGTCAATTTGGATACAAAGACACCCATAAAATCAAAACGTTCACCCAGGAAAAAGATGAAAGAAGAAGACTTTTTTATCACTGGATTTAATAATGATGACTCATTCGAAGAAGAAACAGATGACTTGGCGCTTGGAGAAAGTATACAGCGAACAGAACCATTGTACATCAACATTCCAAGTTCAAAACCAAATTCTCCAAGAAAATCAGCATTTACGCCAAAGACAGTATCTACACCACTCACGATAGAAAGTTTAACTCGTGTAGAAGCGCCGTTAACGGCAGAAGATTTACTTTTCAATACATAAATTATTCATCATCGCTATCAAAATGTCTATTCAGCAGAGAGTCAAAAAGATCCCCTCCACCGCTAGTAGTCGAAGTAGTAGTAGTTGTCGTTTTCCGTGCTGGTGAGATGGTAGGTGGTGGCGTATCATCGTCATCATCGTTCATGTTATAACGACCTTGTAGTTGATCAAATAGTGAATCAGAATTACTCGTTGTCGAAACAGCACTTGTCTTACGTACAGGCGCAGGTGATGGTTCATCATCATCATCGTCCATAACTAATTTTTCCGAATTTTTTCTTTCGAAACGTGGTTGACTATTTGTTTGATATTTGGATCCAAACAAACTAGTGGATGGTTCCTCATCATCATCTACAGAAGTTCCTATACGATTCAGCATTTGATCAAAACTGGCCATAGCGTCGTGATGACTAACTGGTGGGAGAACTGATTGTACTGGTTCTGGCTCTTTTTGGTCATACGCCATAGCATCTATCATAGATGGTTTATCAAAGATTTGTTTTGGTTGTGGTTTCTCCAACTCAGAAGTGATATTTGCTTTGGCAATAGGTTCTTCATCATCATCATCCATGAATGTTCTTCTATTGTTACTAAACAAGGAACCACTAGGTTTCTCCAACGATACTGGATCGTTCAAGAATTTACCCAATAAATTATCAAAATGATGTTGATTTCTCTCTTCGTGTTGAGGAACAGTTCTAGTTGGTGTACTATCATCTAGCTGGTTATCGAGATCTTGCACTCCATTTTCATCGACAAAATTGATTACTTTTCTTTGCACTGGAGCTACTTCTTCGTTCTTTTCTTGCAAAATTCGTTGTAATGGGTCAACTACAGTTGGTTTCTTTGGTGGTGTGATCGTTTGCGTTTGGTTGTAGTAGTTATCTTCGATTGGACGATCTACTGAAGCAGTTTCATCTTCTGTGTTTGTTTCTGATGTCAAATCTGCGTTCTTTTCCGCGTTTTCCAACTCGTTTAGTTTTTCATTTTCAACAATGTCCAACATAGAGCGTATCGCTTTCATGTACTTTTGGAATTGTTCCAATTGTAGTGTCTTTTGCGTTGCGATTGGTAAAATAGCAGGTAAAATTCTGGATGCGATCAAATTGGCATTAATCTGCGATAGATCTGGATCTTGTCCAAATTGTTTGGTAATCTTTAGAAATACACCAACGCAACTCATCACCAAACCACTTGTCGCATTACTTGGATCCGTCTTGAGTGCATGTTCCAACACTGGTACAATTTGATTCACAATCACTTGCCTATCCAATTTGGGTAACACTTTACCCAAACAAACAACACAATTTGTTCTCACCATGTGATTACTTGTCTTTCTAGAAATGTTTTGCAAATCTGGAAGAATCAAAGTCTTGAACTCGTGGTAGTTAATACGATCTTGATTCAACCACTCTTCACTTCTCTTCATGGCTTCGATTTGTACATCATTTTGTGAACTTTGTAAGCAACGAACTAAAAATGGAATCAAAAAGTTTTTTTGTTCGGAACTCGTGCTCTTCTCCCACAACAAATCAAACTTTTGGAGAACCATAGCTGGAACTTTTGCTTGTTGATCAGTGTACATGAGTACATACTTGCATAATGTTGGTAAAACCAATTTTGCAAATTGGGTATTTGTCATACGTTCACTAATGGCTAGTACGTTTGGTAACGCGTACAGTGTCATTTTAACATCTTTGCATTCGTCCAAAAGTGGTGGTAAAATCTTTTGGAACAAGATACGGTCTGGGAAGCCGTTATCTGGTTGAGGTTGTGCTGGCTTGATCATGGGTAACAATGATCGCAAAAATTGAGCCTTTTTGACTGGTTCACGCATTTCCATATTGTTCAAATAACGTAGTGCCTTGACTTCGTGTCCGAATAGCAATTCACAATGTGATAGAATGAAATGTGCAGTTGGTCGTTCCTTGGGATTGATCGAACAAACTTGTCGCAATGAATCAAGAATTTCTTGTGATAATTTGCAATACGGTTCCTGTGTTGATAATGTTTCGTACAATCGTCCTAACGCAGTATTGTATCGCTCTACATTTTGGTATGTGTTCAGTAGAGGTGCGCTTGGATTGAATCCTTCTTCTTTTGGTGGTGCATCTGATTCATCAGCGTTACTGGCTGTCGTTTTTCCATTTGCACGTAATAGTTGACAATACAATAATCCAAAACTAAAAATATCCGAAGAAAAACCTGGTTTCTTGTCGCGAACGTATTCTGGTGCTGCATAGTCCAACGATGGTACGAAACTACTCTTTGAGATGCTATTAAAAGGTACAATCTCATCTAGTTCTGGCGGAATGATAGCAGGTTGTTGTGGTTGCTGTCCGCTATTTGTATTTCCATCAATACTTGCATAAGAGTGGAACGAAAAGTGGAAACCACTTAATTTCCACTGTCCCTTTGGTGTAACAAAGATTTGATGAGGTGTCAAGTTTCCGTGAACCATGTGCGCGTTTTGGTGACAAAAAGCCAACGCCTCCATGACTTGACACATCCCGTATTTCATTTCCAAGTCGTGTAGTACGTATTTTTCAACGGACTGTGGCACAGTAGTGATATGCGTGTAACGTTTCAGTAATAAATTACTCAAACTTCCGAGTACTGGTTCTGTAATCATTGCAAGTTCTGTTTTTGTTTCGATAAGGGGTTGGATAGGATTTAATATCAACGGATGACGTAATTTTGATAGAACTGCTGCCTCGCGTCTGAATTGATTTATGACTTGTGGTGTATTGTTTTTACCGAACCGTGCTTCAATGTCTTTTATTGGACAAATGAAAACACTAACTTCTTCACGTGTATTGCGATTTACACCGCTATGAATTTTCCATAGAAACGAAGGGCCACCACTAGCAACTGGTGTTTCCGAGATGGTGTAGTCTCTCGTAAGCTGATTGCCCATGTTAGTTCTTTAAAATAAAAAGGTTTTGGTTGTCTGTCAAACAAGAACTTTCCAAGTCAGATGCTCAAACGAGTCAATGTGTTAAAGCATGTTTTACCTATAGTACCATCACACAGACTGTACGCATATCAACCTCGTGAAAAAACGCGCATTGGCACTCGCGCACCTGTGACTAGACGATTAGATTTTGAATATACACAATCTGAACGACCTGTTAAATTTGTCAAAGACGACGTAGATAACGAGAAGCCTGTGATACAAAAAAAGTCTGTTAGAAGTGAAAAATTTGCAACAGTTGTACATGCTATTCGAAACGCTGCTAGAGCATCAAATATTGACGAAATAGTTAGGCTATTTGAAGAGGATGTTATTTCAAATAGGTTGCATATTCCAATAGAAGACTATGCTCTCGTGTTAGATATCATGTCGCAAGAAGATGTGCCTCGTATCAACTATATGATGCAACTATACTTGCAAATCAAAAAGTACGAACGACTACAGCCTAATGACCGCATTTTCGACGCACTATTGCACGCTATTGGAAGAGCACCACATGTACAAGGATCAGATCCTGCACATTTTGTAGAACGTGCAGACAATTTGATTAACAAAGAGATACCACGATTCAACGTTCCATTACGCGTCGAATATGTAAATAATTTACTAAAAGCGTGTCTGAACCACATCAAACACGTGACTTCGCTTTTCGAGAAGCAAATAACCACAAAAACAACACTAGAAGATACAACACATATCTACACACTAGCGCGGAAACACTACGAGGCACTTGGACTTACAGAAGAAAGAAAAAGCATTCGAGACGCATACACATACGCCATCATGATACAAATCTGCTCAGGATACCAAAAGATTTCCAAAGACAGTACCACCTCTTACTTGGAAATTTATGACCACGCTCGCGCTCATGGAATCAATTTGGATATTTTTGTCTACAACGCTTTGCTTTCTGCCATTTTACATCACTGGACAGAAGGCGATTTTGATCGTGCCAAGATCATGTTAGGAGTGTATCATGAGTTGATACAAGATGGCATGTGTAGACCAACTACGCATACGTTCACGTTACTGTTACAAGGACTAAATAAGGTTCGTGAATCTGATGTTACTACAACGAGTTGGAAGGAAGAGCGTATGTTGGCATTGTATCGCGAAATGTTGCATCAGTGCACGATATCGTCATTAGATTCAGCATTGTTGAACTATATGGCACAATCACTTGCACGTACAAATCACTTGGACGAAGCGTTAGATATTCTACTACGCAAGATGAAACTTGTTTCGTCTACGTCACAAGAATCACCAATTCGATTGCTTACTGTACAATTAATTCTTCGAAAACTAGTTTCTAGAAGATGTCATAGTTTGGAAGATTTCCATGCAAATGTGGAACCTGTTTTAGCGTTGATGAGAGATGAGTCGCTACCTATGACGAAAGAAAATCTTACAGAACTTGTTCAACGTATGGTTGATGGCGTGAAACCAAAATCTGTGATAGAAGCGTTGTGCAAGTACTGTGAAGATCACTTTAAAGATGCAAGTATTGGTACAATTACAAAGTGGAAGAGAGCAAGACTATTGTCTATTAGAGCGAATAAACAGTAGCTACGTCAAAACAATCAATGCTTTTTATTATCAAAGAAATCAAACGAGCACTTGAAGTGGTCACTGACAATGCCATGTGGTTGTATTAAAAACGAAAGGACCGGTCACAGCACGGCAAAGACCGGTTCCTGTCACTATTTTACAAGTGTTGCTCAATTGTTCAACTTTGAGGCCATCTTTGCTAAGAAAACAGTGCTTTCCTCCATTGTTCATAGCAGTACGACCTTTCTTCTGTCCAAACCAGAGCAATACAATAGAAATAAGCAAACAAAAACGAATAGGCACTAACAACTCAACAAGTACATAAGGTGTAATATTGCGAAGATAATTTATCACCAGACGTGACAAGAACAAGAAGCTGTGACCAAACTTTACCTTTGTTAAGTACTGTGAGCAAACAAGCAAGAAGAAAAGTAAATTAATAAACATATATTTAATAGAAGAAAGATGCGTCAATCTTGAGGCAGCCTTTTGATCCCGTAAAGTAGGTTGTGTATACATTGTTTTTCACAGTTAAAAAGTAACAGTTGATTGAGTTGGTGAGTGTAAGCAAGTAGCATGTTTGCTTTGCTCTCACGTAGGCGTAGTGGAACGCTACATTGCTTGGTTTGACGTACGAGAAGGGACTGGAAGCAGTTGATGCAATTGGGGTACCTGGGCAGACACCATTAATAGCAGGAGTTTCTAATGGTGGTATTGTTGGTGAGGTCGTCGGTGTTAGAGTGGTTGGAGCATTGGTCGTTGTGGGAGCATGCGTTGAGGTTGTTGTAGTTGGAGAGACAGTTGTCGTTGGTGTAGGAGTCATTGTGCTTGTTGTTGGCGTTTGGGTTGTCGTTAGCGTAGGTGTTGGAGTAGGTGATGATGTGCTTGTAGTAGGCTCTAGAGTGGTAGTGGTTGGAGTCTCTGTAGTTGGAACATTTGTGGTTGTTGGTGCAGTAGTTAGCTCAGCTGTAGTTGTTGGGACTTGTGTTGAAGAAATTGTTTGTGTGGTTGGCGTTGGTGTGACAGTACTAGTAGTGGGTTGTTCTGTTGGCATTTCAGTACTTGTTGTTGGAGCTTCAGCTGTGGTTGGTTCGAGAGTTGTTGGAGCTGTTGTAACTTCAGTGGGTGTTGGCGTTTCAGTTGTGCTTGGTACTTCTGTTGGTGTTGGTGTTGCAGTTGTTGTAGGTTCTGTTGGTGTTGCCGTTGTAGTTGATGCTTCTGTGGTTGATGTTGGTGTTGTAGTAGTTGGTTCGGCTGTGGTAGTAAAATCTTCCGTTGTTGTTGGTTTAACTGTAGTTGTGAGTGTTGGTGTATCGGTAGTAGTAGGTGTTTCTGTCGTCGTTGGATCAGCTGTTGTTTCTGTAGGTGTTGGGGTGGCGGTGGTTGTAGGAACATCAGTTGTGGTAGGCACTTGAGTAGTAGTTTGCGTTTCTGTTGTAGTTGGTTGCTCAGTCGTAGTAGTTGGAGCAATAGTTGTTGTCGGCGTCTCTGTGGTTGTAGGCTCAACTGTAGTAGTTGATTCAGGTTTAACAGTGGTAGCAGATGTGGTGGTTGGATCACTGGTAGTTGTTACTACTTCTGTTGTAGTTGGCTCAGCAGTGGTTGTCGCTGCTTCAGTTGTGGTTTCTGCAGAAGTTGGTGTTGCTGTTGTGGCTGCATCAGTTGTTGGCACAGCTGTAGTTGTGATCTCTGCAGTAGTTGTTGGATCAATGGTAGTAGTACCTTCAACGGTGGTTGTTTGCTCCATTGTAGTAGATGGGGTATCAGTTGTGGTATCAGCGACAGTGGTGGCTGTTTCTGGAGCAGATGTAGTAGTATCAGCGACAGTGGTGGTTTCTTCTAATGTTGTTTCTGGAGTAGCGGTGGTGGTATCTGCGGAAGTTGTAGTGGTTGATTGAACAGTTGTGTCTTGAGCAGTAGTTGTTGGTTCAGCAGTGGTAGTTGTTGGAACTTCTGTTGTGGTAACTTCCGCGGTAGTCTCAACTGGTGTTGGAGTTGCTGTTGTTGGCACTTCAGTTGTAGTATCTGCAGCTGTGGTTGTTGGTTCAGCAGTGGTGGTTGATTCCATAACAGTAGTTGGCTCTGGAGTTGTAACGGATGCAGCAGTCGTTGTTGGTACTTCTGTAGTCGGCGTTGGCGTGGGAGTAGAGGTGTCAATTAGGAATGGCAATGTTGCTTCATTGGAAATATTTCCATTCTCATCAGTTGCAGTTGCTGATAATTCATGACCACCATCACGCAGTGGGTGTTCTACGGTAAACGAAAAGTCACCATTACTATCAGTAGTTGTATTTCCAACAAGAATGCCATCAATATAAATATTCACCGTTGCTCCTGATTCTGTCTTACCAATAATGGTTGGCGTATTGTCATGTACATCAGTATCCACTTGCAAAGTAGGAGTAGATGGTTTTGTTGTATCAATAGTAAAGGGATTTGGATTACTCATTGGTGATTCGTTTCCTGCAGCATCTGTTGCTCTTGTAGATTCTGTATGTTGACCATCTGATATTGGTGATGTAGCAGTGAAACTAAATGATCCAGTGCCATCGGCAGTAGTATTTCCGATAGGGATACCATCAACAAAAATTGTTATTGTAGAATGTGGTTCTGCAGAACCAGTAAAAGTTGGCGTATTATCATTGCTTGGTGAAAGTGCATCATTGATTGGCTTATTTGGTGGTATTGTATCAACAATGATGGGAATAGTACCGGTTTGTGGAGATACATTTCCTGCCGAATCTTTGGCGTTGGCTGACACTGCATGTTCACCATCTGTTTGAATCGGTAGAGTAAATGTAAATTGTCCACTAGTAACAGTTGCTTCTCCAACCTTTTGATTGTCTACGAATACTTGTACAATCGTGTTTGGTTCAGATGCTCCTGTGACGGTAGGTGTGTTGTCATTAGTACTGGGACTTGCGTTGATTGTAGGTGCAGCTGGTGGTACAGTATCCACAGTAAATACAATTTGATTACTCGTTCCAACGCTACCGCCACCGTCAATTGCAGATACTTGTACAGTATGAGTACCATCGCTTAGCATAGGAAGATTAAATTCGAATTTTCCACTTGAATCAACAACTAACGTAGTAACTTGTACGTTGTCTACTATAATTGTTGCTAATACGCCTGGATCTGAAGTTCCATTTACACTTGGTGTGTTGTCGTTTGTATATCCTTGATTTAAATTTTTTACATGGATAATTGTTGTTGGCGCCAAAGTATCTACAGTAAATGTGACTGGAGTACTTTGTGGTGATACGTTGGATGCACTATCTACAGCTGTAACATAGGTTGTATGCGAGCCATCCAACAACGAAACAGTCGGTGTGAACGTAAATGATCCGCCACTGTCAACATTAACTATTCCTATCTCTGCATTGTCCAAATAAACATGAGCAGTTGAGAGAGGTTCTGCTGTTCCTGAAATAGAAGGTTTGCTGTTACTTGTTATTGATCCACTTGATGGATTTGAGAGTACAGGTGCTGCTGGTGCATGAGTATCAACAGTGAATGTTACTGATATTGCTGGCGATACGTTTCCTACATCATCACGTGATGTTACAGAGGCCGAGTACTGTCCATCAGCTAGTGATATTGTGAGTGCATATACTCCTGCTCCGTTTGTAACAACTGCGATAGGAGCAGCATTATTAATACTGATTAGAACAGTTGCTGAAGGATCTGATGTTCCTGTAATTGTAACTTGAATATTGTTTGTGATTGAATTATTTAGAGGAGATGTGATTGTAGGAGTTGTAGGAGCAGTGGTATCAACAGTAAATGTCCGTGTAGAGCTTGATGGTGAAGTGTTTCCAGCGATATCTGTTGCTGTTGCCTTTACGTTGTGAGATCCTTCGCCAAGTGGACTTGGTGTAAAAGAGAAACTGCCCAATAAATTGGCTATAGTTGTACCAACCAGTACGTTATCAATATACACTCTCACTGTAGAATTGGGTTCTGTTGAACCACTAACTACTGGTTGCAGATTGTTTGTGAGTAGTGCCGGTGAAGTGAGTATTGGAGCTACTGGTGGTATTGTATCAATGGTAAATTGTACAGATATACTATTAGGAGAAACATTAGCAACAGAATCAGTTGCTGTTACGTAGACATTGTGATATCCATCTGGTAACGTGCTTGGAGAAAATTCAAATGTACCTGATGGTGAGACTAGCGTTCCTGCCAGGTTTCCATCAATGTACACAGATATCGTAGTTTGTGGTTCTGCTGTACCTTTGATGGTTACATTGCGAACAGTTTCACCAGCTACTGGGCTAGTGATTGCAGGTGTCGCAGGGGCGTTGGTATCGATTGTGAACGTACGCACAGGACTCTGTGGTGAAACATTACCAGCGTCGTCAGTACCTGACACTCTTATAGAGTGTAGACCTTCAGTGATATCGTTCAGAGTAAAAGAGAATGTACCAGTAGCATACACCTGCTGTACTGTAGTACCATCTAAATACAAAGTCACATTACTAGGTTCAGCAGTAGTACCAGAGACAGTAAGATGATTTGTATTTAGTGTTACACCATCTGTTGGACTTGTAATCACTGGTGTAGTTGCTACGGTGTCAATAACAAGTATTGTACCCTGCGATAGAGGTGACGTATTAACTCCATCGCTTGCTGATGCTTGAATAGTGTAAGTACCATCGCTTAGAGGATTACTAAAAGTGAAACTGAATGTAGTGCCAAATGATGATGCATTTCCAGTCGCAATACCATTAACGAAGATTGTTACCATAGTACTTAATTCTGTAATACCAGCAACAGTTGGTGTATTATCACTGATGTGTGACCCTGATGCATGACTTGTTATCTGTGGTACAACTGGAGGTATAGTATCGATAATGAACAAAACAGGTGCAGATAAAGGAGATGAGTTTCCTGCTGAATCAGTAGCTCGAGCTTGCACTGTATGTTGCCCTTGGGAGAGTGGGTTTGCAGGAACAAGCGAGAAAGTACCTGAACCATCTACTGTAACGTAATCAGCCAAAGAGCTATCAATATACACATTAACAACAGTCAATGGCTCTGCTGTTCCACTAATTACAGGACGAGGATCGTTGGTGATAGACGGTGGACTTGATAGAGTTGGTGCTGAGGGCGCATGGGTATCTATGGTGAAGCTGAACTGATTACTAAAGGGCGAGGTATTCCCTGCACCATCTGTTGCAGTTGCAGATACAATTTTTAACCCTTCACTTTGCACTGAAGTTGTGCAGTTAAATGAGCCTGCTCCGTTTGTATTTGTAGTACATGCTATTGTTCCGTTGATGTATACAGTAACTACCACTCCACTCTCGGTCGTGCCTGTAATAGTGGGCGTGTTGGTATTAACATATGAACCAGCAGTGGGTGATGTAATTGTTGGTGATAGCGGAGCATTACTATCTACTGTGAAGGTGCGCTCAGAACTTGGCGGTGATATGTTTCCTGCAGTATCAGTAGCTTTTGCTGTTGCAGTATGACTCCCTTGACTTAGTGCACTTGTTAAAGTGAATGTGAAACTACCTGCAACATTTGCCGTGGTAGTTCCAACTTGCGTACTATCAATGAAGATGGATACGTTAGCGTTAGCCTCTGTAGTACCACTAACAGTTGGTTTTGTAGTGACCACTACGATTGGAGGAGAAGTGAGTAATGGTGCACTAGGAGCTACAGTATCAACAACAATAGTAACGCTATTTGATACTGGTGATACGTTTCCTGCGCTATCGATAGCTGTCGCTGTAAATGTATATGATCTATCAACCAAAGCAGATGTTGTGAATGAGAATAACCCAACGGCATTTGATATTGTAGTACCTATAGTAACACCACTGCTTTTAACAATAATAGTACTTCCTATTGCTGCAGTACCTGTTATTGTTGGTGTATTATCAGATGTATGTATTCCCTGGCTTGGACTTGTAATGACTGGTGCACTTGGGGCAGTAGTATCAATTACAAAGGATTTGTTTGTGAATGGTGAAGTGTTCCCAGCTGTATCAGTCGCTGTTGCGCCGAACACATGTGAGCCATCAGGTATTGGTGTTGTAACCTGGAACAAGAATGTTCCAGTTGACGATGTATTTCCGATAGAAACACCATCAACATAGATTTTCACAATCGAACTTACTTCTGCAGCACCAGTAAATACTGGTGTATTGTCATTACTCGGTGGTATGGCGTTGGTTACTGGCGCAGCAGGAGCAATTGTATCAACAATAAATTGTCTTATGGTACTAAACCCAGAAACGTTGCCTGATACATCAGTCGCTGTTGCTTTTGTTTGGTATGTACCATCTACACGTGTAGTTGAAGTGTAGGAAAAGCTTCCAGCGGCATCACTTAATGTAGAGCCATCTTGAACACCGTTGATATATATGACAACAGTTGTTAATGGTTCTGCTGTTCCGCTGATGGTTGGAGTGTTGTCATTGGTGATCGGTGGTGGAGTTGAGAGAACAGGTGGAGATGGTGCAACAGTGTCAATGAACACTGTCACGGTATTTGATAAAGGTGATATGTTACCAGCAGCATCAATAGCTTTAGCTGTGAATATGTGAGTTCCATCTGCAAGAATAGGGGTAGTGGAAGAGAAACTACCATCTGCACTTGCTATTGCCACTACAAAGGCCTCATCAAATCTAATTATCGAAACTATGCTTGACGCTTCTGCAACACCACTAATTGTTAGTGTGTTGGTTGATATATGTGTTGCATTGACGGGACTTGTAATTGATGGTGCAGAGGGAGCTATACTGTCTATTCTTATCACAACAGGATCAGATAGCGGCGAAACGTTACCAGCAGTGTCTCGATATTGCACAATGAAAGTATTACTTCCTTGACTAAACGGTGTAGATGGATTGAAGGAAAAAGTACCATCTGCTGATGCAGTAACGACTCCTTGCAATACACTGTTACTGAAAATAGTAACTATGGAAAGCGCTTCAGCAGTTCCTTGTACAGGTAGCAGAGCACTGTGCAAAAAATAACCATTACCTGGGAAAGTTATTGTTGGTTTGAAAGTACTCGTGTCAAACGTGAAAGAAACTGTTGGTGATGCAGGAGATATATTTCCGGCAACGTCAGTGGCAACTGCGTATACAGCATGAGAGCCCTCTGAAAGTACATTAGGCACAAAGGTGAAACCACTACTAGAGTTGGCTGTACTGTTTCCTTTTAGTACACCATCAATGTATATTTGAACAGTTGAGCCTGCTTCTGCTGTTCCTTGAATCGATGATGACTTTGTGCTTTGACCTTGAGTAGGAGCAGTGATGACAGGAGCAGCAGGTGGTGTTGTATCGACAGTGAAACTACGAGTAACACTTTTCGGTGATACATTTCCTGCACTGTCTGTGGCTGTTATGTACAACGTATGTAGACCTTCACTCAAATCGCTAGTTGGTGTGAATATGTAGACTCCAGTGGCACTAGCTGTTGTCTCGCCAATATATATACCGTCAATGTATATTTTAACTGTTGAAAGTGGCTCTGCAGTATTGGCGCTGCCGCGTACAGCTGGCCTATTATTGCGTATGATAGCGTTTGGCAATGGTAATACAATGACGGGTGTAGCTGGTGGTATGGTATCAATAGTGAATGGTATACTTGTACCTGACGGCAAGTCTCCAATGTTTCCGTATGCTGCTTGCACGGTATGTGCGCCGTTTGCCAAAGTAGAGACTGCCGTGAACAAAAAATAACCAGTAGCATTAGTAGCCACTGTTCCAGCTACTAGACTATCAATAAACAATACGACTCTTGCTAGACCAACTGAACCTACACCTGATATTATTGGTAGTGAATTGATGATGCTACCAGCAATTGGAGATGTAATTGTAACAAAAGTTGAGGTAGGAGTAGGAGTAGGCGTTGGTGTAGGTCTATTTGTGTACATTGATGGGCATAACGGAGCTGCTTCCTCACCAGTTAAAGGGATTTGAACCTTGCAATACATTGACTTTGACGATAGGGGATTACCCCATATGACCTTTGTGTTTTGGTTCAATAACGCAATATTGTAGGTTCCAGCTCCATTTGTACCAAGTATAGTTGTGCTGTTACCACAATCACTGCTGCTCATCCACGATGCGCTTGGGGGAGTTGTGCAATCAATATCAGCACAGCTCCAACAAATCCAATTCTCATCAGTTGAAAGTATTCCTTGTGTGCCATCTGCTTTAGGGTATCTGATATTGGCAGAAACGAATGCTTGAGGCTGATTATTTTTGCTGCTAGCAGCAAGCATCAAAGTAACCCAATCACCACGTGTAGCAAGTATATTAGTCTCATAAGCAACTGTAGTATGTGAACTGAGTCCCCAATTAAAAACAGGATTATCAACTCCATTAACAAAATATCCCAAAAACTACACGTGTTAGCATAGCATAAAAATACTTACTTGATATGCTGCGATTGTTATAGTTGTATCTGGATAAGAGAGACAACCGCTGTTTGGCAGTGAACTGTCATATGGTACTTGTACCTTGCACCACACTGACTGAGTAGAAACTGGATATACCCATATAAAGTCTGTATCATAAGGTAAGGCAGTTACTTGTGTCCAAGGAAAAGCACCAGAATTGGAGCCAACACGAGTTGCGCCAGTTCCACATGTACTATTTGACATCCACTGTTTAGTTGGCATCCCACTACAGTTGTATGGGTTCAAAGAGCATGCACTGTCACTACCAACACATGTCCAAGCAATACTTGTGTCAAACTCTAAGAACGATCCATCAGGCTGAAGAACATGTACCACTGCTCCCAACGCAGCTGGGTTCGAATAGCTATAAATACCATCTAAAGGTTAATAAACAAAATACTAGCATACCGTTTTGTAGAGATAATGTTATAAAGTCTCCACGCACAATATCGATAGGGTAGTCAAGTGGAGCCTCCCAATTATTATAATTGGTAAACATGTCTGAAACAGGTTCACCATTTATCCAACCTCCAACCAAAATATTATCGGCCATAACCGTCATGTACGACTTTCCAACTGGTATCTTTCTTTTATTTTGGCACTGATAGATAGGAAGGTCAGTTCTTTCTTCTGGTGGTATTTGCGTTTTGCAGGCTACAATTGCAGCTCCTACTGCAGGATAGCCCCAAATAAGTTCTGTACTTGTTAATATCCCTGGATTGACTGTTGTCCAAGGCGCAGAAGCACCATCGTTTTGTCCAGGTGAATTAATTCCTGTTCCACAATCTGCTGATCTCTTGAATGCATCAGAAATACATTCTGGACAAACACTTGTGAAACTAACACATGTCCAAGTACTTGTACTGGTGCTAATCATTGCTGTCGTGCCATTCAATGTAGTGTATTCTATATCTGCTCCAAATGCACTCGAAAAGTCTACTATATTAGGACTAGAAGCTGCTGCCTGTACGACAATCGTTATAAAATTGCCAGGTCTTGCGGTGACTTGAGTAGTCTTTGGTGTCGTGTAGTCACCACTATCTGTGACTGAAGTGAAAGCAGTATCCACATAGATGCCGATTACTTTGCCTCTTGTCATCGTTTTGACTATGACTTGGTTTGATGGTATGGAATTGTAGCAATTACCAACTTTAGATCCAACTAGAAACGTTCCTGTGTACGGAATGTAGGCTTTGCACCATACGCTCTTATAGTTTGGAATCCAGAGTAATGGCATTCCCAAGAGTTTTTGACCAGTTGAACTTGGATAAGTGGAAGAACCAAGAGTACTGACTGTGGTAATTCCGCTGTCGCCACACGTATTTGTTGACATCCAGTCTTTGGTTGGTGTCGCAGCACAGTTCAACGGATCGGCTTTGCATGAGATTGTGGAACCTACACATTTCCAATTAGCAGTATTAGTGAAACCAGTGCTGTGTATTCCTGTATCGGAATTAAAATTAAGAAGCGCTCCAATCGCGGCTAGTGTTGCAGGATATACGTCATCTATATTGTTAGTAAATGAGAACTATAATACCTGTCTCTGCACCAATAACAAACCAGTCTCCACGATATGCGCCTGCGTCGTCAACTAAATTGACCACGACAGAATTCTGCCAGTCTGCATAGCCAGTAAATGAAGAGGTAATTGGGTAGCCGTTTTTCCAAACACCATAAAACTATACATGTTAAATTTCTATACGTAATGCTTACATATTTGTCTGCCAATACAGTTAATTGGTAGGGGTCAGTGGCAAGAGCTTTTATTTCGCGCTCTTTTGTTCGTTTCGTAGCGTAATGAAGAGTAACATTGTCAAAAATCGCAACAACAAACGAAAAAATGAACAATAAAACTACAAGTCTTATCATGCTCGTTTCTTCTGGCAATGCATTATCTCCAAGATGGTGTTGGAGATATATTTTTAAACACTACGTTTACCATTTTTATGATACTACAATCATGACCCGCTTTAAGGCACAGAAAACGTGATCTTTTTCTTGCTCTGATACAAGCGTAAGCAGGAGGCGCCGTTACCCTTATGATTTCACTTGCAGGTTCAAACCATCAAAGCTATCACTTACTAGTTACTTCGCACTAGCCACCTCGCTTTGAAACATGTTTGCAAAATAATTTATCCGAAACCAACTCAACTTCAACCAAAACAATGTCCTAGGATACTCATACGACGTGAACGCACACGGTGATAACCATCTCACAGATAAATCGTGTGGGAAAAAAGAGCAGTCAGAAAAGAAACACAAAAAATCGTACACGCAATGATGAAGATAAAGCTGTGACCAAACCTCTCCTTTTTGTCTCATGGAACACGTAAATTGAAAAAACATCAACATTTATTTTCTAGATGTACTCATTAACGAGTTCTTCAACTTTTCAAATGTACTAATCTTCTTGGGTGGTTCCAGATTTTCTCGTATTTTATCAAACTCTGTCCATAGTGTGATATTTTCCAGTAATTCTTTCCCATTCAAGTCATATTCATATACAAAGAATCCATACTCTCTAATTGCACCTTGTATCAGTATACTCGACTCTTTGTTTCTTTCCAAAACTTTTATCCTAACATGAATGTCAAAATGAGAAAATTCCAACTCGTTTGACTTTTCGATAATTGTTTTCTTCCATAACAATGTTCCTTGGTTCATATCAAATACAAATAAAAAGCATCCAAAACTTCCGTACATGAGTGCTGTGATCACAGAACCATGAATAACTTGTATTTGTGAGTTGGGTTGGTATCTAGCGTTGTTTAACTCTTGTATGGGTACAGACCATGTGGCATGTGCTCCTCTCTCGCTCTGTGACTCGTACTTGATAAATGAGAACGAACCTCGATGATAGTCTACAGCACAGAATCCATGAACGATCGAGAGATCATCTCTTTGTGGTGTTTCTGCGATATAGTACGCTTCTGATAGTGCTAATTTCATACCATGTCCACTTGACAAATCTACAGCAGCTGCGATGCGTGACTCTCCATCACTTCCTGCAAAAATCCAATGCGTGTCAGTCATGTATGTTAAATTCACGTTCAAGTTCATAAAGGCTTTGATTTGATACGAAAAGAGTTTTTCACCACTTTCTGCACTGTAACAATGAAGATCCAATCTTGCTGCAGAACCAACAGGACGCGAGTCCAAGTAAACGCGATCATGAGGAACATGGAATAAATTGTAGTTGTCTGGTCCATAAATAACCATGGTTTGCGCAAGTTCATTTGCATTCCAAACTATTTCGCGATGGACTTTGAATTGTTTTGTTAAAATGATAATCTTTTGTCGCGAGAGTTCGATGAGTAAATAGTTGGGTGTAATAATCAAAAATGAGTCCGATACGTGGTTGTGTATGATAGGGTTTTCTGTCACGTAGAAACGGGTAACTTTTGCGGTGCGTTTTTCAATTGCATAAAAGTGGAATCGTTTTCGTTCTGGTTCTGCTACAACAAAGTACACGTTGACTTTATCCTGAGTTAGTTCGCGAATGTTTAGAAGCGCACTGCTTGCATTCTCATATTGTTGACAGGGAGCCGTCCATAATAGCGTATCTGGATCCTCTGCAAAGTAACAATTTATCGATAATGTGTTCTTAACATTTTGTGTGCTAACCATGTACACGTAGTACGAGTCGTTGATAATGTAGTGAGAGTGGAAGTGTTGCATTCTTTGTCCATTGTGCCAGAGTGTATTTACAGTGGTTTGTTTGTTTTGGAAAAGTCCTAGTCTTCTTTTCGCATCGTGGCAGAGCGGACCTGTAAAGATGACACTATTTCTTTGATTGTCTATTTCTTGTTTTGCATGGGTGTGGAACTGTTTGTTGATACCGAGTATAGATTTTCGTAGGTCTGTAAGGGTAGCATACTGGCAAACGGTAGAAACGAGGTCGTCAGGTAGGAACGACATTGTTTGCAGTAAAATTTGACAAGTTTGACGTGTGGCGTTACGATGGCGAGCTGGTGTCTAGCTAAGTGGAACAAAAGAATATGAGGCTATCATGGTTTTTCGAAATAGATTATGTGTTTACGGGTTACAAATTGCGCTTACGCGTTTTACAATTCATCTACAGCAAAATAATAGGTGATGAGTTTGCCCTCACAGAAGAGGGTCATTCCACTCGGGAGACGTTCTCAGAATTTAGTA
>JAESGV010000443.1_pt1 | contig 18506 bp, 21 predicted proteins | sample 9269781 | NCBI WGS metagenome assembly JAESGV01 (sample SAMN15741586, study PRJNA653496) | algae metagenome | isolation source: Tildeniella torsiva UHER 1998/13D and co-occurring heterotrophs from... | place: Slovakia: Slovak Paradise National Park, Hrabusice, Kosice Region | collected 2000-01-01 | reverse complement strand
AGTGATAAGTGGTGCAACAGTAACGAACAAGATGATATCAGCCAAAGTGATACGGTCGTTGACCAAGTACTTGTGGCCGTTTCTGTTCAAGTGACCCTCGAGATGTCCCCAGGCAGTGGTTTGGATGGCCTTTGCGCTGTTGAATTTTTCTTCATTGTAGGTACCAAAGCCGAATGCGAAGGAGAAGAGTGCGAAGTTCTCTGGGACGACGTAGTATGATACGAAGTCGATCCATGCGTCGATTATTGATTGTTCGAGAGCATCTTTACCGAGTAAACCTGCAGTATCGTTACCGACGCGTGCAGTGTAGCGAGCAATCGCGTTAGATTCGAAGATACCGTTGTCTGTTCCATTGATTTTAATTGTTGGTACTTTTCCTAGTGGCGAAATCTCTGATACTGTTAGAAAGATGGAGAACGAAACGTACTCAAGAATTCTTCAGTCTTGTTGTCTACACCAAACTTAAATTCTTTTGCATACTCAAAGTCTCCATTTTGACCACCGAACTCAGCAGCAATTAGTGCCTTCTTTAGAGCATAGTTGTTTGGGTAGGACAATACGGTGTACTTGGACATGTTGTGCTTTCTTGTTGTTTGGAATATTCGGTTCAACGAATTTATTGCCGTGCGCTATTAATCCGATCGACCTCTCACGGACAAACAATGTCGCACTAGTGCGTCCGAAGTCATTTTTTCACTGGAAGAAACTAGTTGTAGTGGAATAATCATGTTATGACAAGTAATTTCTACATATCGTGCACATAGAAGACAATATCACATGTACGTAATTGTAGTCTGCTATGCCACTTGTCTTGCAACATTCCCATTGTTCTAAAGCTTATAACATATTCTGAATAGCCAATCATTTTACGCTATTCTAATAGCAAGCGTAATGCTAGTAACGAAACACAAGCAGACCAAAATCGATAGTTTGGATGAGAGATAGTACTGAAGGCTCTTGATTGGACTTTGATTTCTCCAGAAAGCATTTAGCTTTTGGCCAGTAACATTCATTGTAATGCTGTATGTCAAACGTCACCTGCTATGTACCAAAGAGTGTTTAAAAATACCTAAGCAACAACATAATGTACTATGCTATTATCTTGATAGACTTTGGTCGTGGCAAGGGAGTTCATTTTATTAAGCATTCTTTAGAAAATATTCTTGAAGAATGTAATGACTACTTGGAATAACCGGTCGCACGCTAATGCTAGAAACAAGTTCGAATTACTAGTTAAAGGACAATACGGAAAAGTCTGTTTTATGTTTCGTAACATTGGTATGGTAGCACCCAACAGAGAAAAAACAGATGTAAGTCGCGGAGCGGACAACAAGTATATTAGAGATGCGTTAAACGACTGTGATACGATAACGTTCGAGCCAGCAACTCCGAATGTAAAAAGAAGCTTAAGTACCGAATTTCGAAGATGCTTTCGTGACCTTCACAATACCTGGAATTAATTAAAATGGAGACTTTATATTCTTCCAAACATCCAACTTACTCTTGCTCTGATCACAAACAAAAGGGAACACATCCTCTACGTCTACACTCTGACTTGAGACTCCAAAAACTGTATCATGGATCTCATCAATAAAGTAAGACGCCCACTCATCTTGTGTACGGGGATAAAATACAACCATAGCTCTCTTTCCGGGAGATTTACTATTCTCGTAATGAATATACCCAAAACCACGTATACTGTTAAGATTGAATTGTTCTTGAATGTAATCCACAGTAACATCCTCTTTCAAAAAGAATTCATATCTATAGTACTTTCTGTGCGCGCAGCTAGTGCAGTCTTCATATGCAAACCGCCAATCAGGCATTATCGGTTGTACAACTGTTTGGTTGTCTTGATCGTGATAAAGTTAGCAGCTAAATAAAACCTTGGCCTATTCCAGATTATAGCTATCTGTGTCCAAGCAGCATACTAGCTCAACTGCAAAACGACATGAACCAATTCTCAACACCACACTTTACAGTACGCAGCATAGTACCACTCAGATCAAAGAAAAACAAGCCGCTATCGCACCCAACAACAAGATTCTTACTTGTCACTTCTATAGCTAAAACCAAGTGATGTTTTTCAAACTCTACAAGAGTTTGCATATCATATCCTTGTTCATTCACAGACCAGATACTTCTAGACGTACCAACACACAGAATTCTTCCTTTCCAGGGGACCATTTGTGTAATGGTTGAATCTATCCGAACAACTTTTTTTCTAATCAATGTTGCAAGGTCAAATATGATGATGCGCTCTTCTCCACCTACAATTAGAGTATGATCATCAAGTTGTAGTATTGTTCGCATATACCGACGATCTAAACATTTTGCTTTCAGTCCTGTACTCACTAGTTCTCTGTTTTGTAGTTCTAGAATGTGTACTTGGTACATACATGAAGTGTACGCTATGCGACCATCTCTTAGTTGGAAGATTCGCAAAATGTTACTAGCTTCGGAGAATATACTCAAGCAAATGGGATTTTCTCGGTAAACATCCCATAGTCGTATTAGGTGGTCGTTGCCGCCATGTACTAGCAATCCGTTTCGTAGTTGAATGATAGATAGTACACACGCTTTGTCTAAAGATACGTCAATCTCAAACGTGTTAGAGTTAACGAGTAAAACGCGTCCATTGTTGAATCCAATTGCGAGTTTCCCATCCATTAACTGTATGACGCTAGTTATTTTTTTTGTATCTTCGAATATCACTTCTCTGAGTAATTCCAAGTCTTCATTCCAAAGGCATAGTTTATCGCCAAAACTTGTTATCAATCTACTAGGTTTTCGTGTTAAACTCTGCTTTAGCAGCGAGCATAACGGTTGTACAGCAACGAACGATGTAAAAGTGACATCTTCGAAGGTTTGCATCGAATATTCTTTGTAAGCATGTTTTATTTTATCATCATGACAACACGTACAAATTGTCCATCAAATTCGTGATATTCTTTGGCAATGCGCCCATGGAGGTCATAAAATATTACTCCATCGGAAGATCCACAAGCAATATATTTGTTTGTTGCTGCAAATCCTACGGTATACTTGTTCGCTACAACAACTTTTCCTTGCTCTTCGCTTTTCACATTGTAGTAACTCACATTTCCAGAACTTCCCGCGTGTAAATATTGTCCATCTTTCCATGGTGCAAAATTCCAAACAGTAGTGTCTAATGCAATTTGTCTTGTTCTCTGTAGCGTTCTAAGATCATAAAAATCAATTTTCTCTTCATCTCCTGCTGCTAATAACGTGTTCTCATCTAATTGTACTATGGCACGAAGGTATGCAGAGTTGGACATTGGTGCTGTTAGTCCTGTACTTTTTAACTCTCCATGCGCGAGTTCTAGAATAGTGAGACTATGTAGAAACGATGAAAATATAATTCTTCCATCCCATAGTTGGATTACTTTTCGAATGTTGGAGTTTTCGTGGTACTTGCTAATGCACTTTGGCCCGTCCTCATGAAAAAGATTCCATAGACGCAAATTGCCTTCATCACCGCCACAAACTAGCATTCCGTTTCTTAGTTGTGCCACAGTCCAAATACTTTGTGTATCTTCCCGTAGTATTGTTTCTATTTCTAATGTTTGATTATTTACAAGTACTACGAGTCCGTTTCTGTATCCTAATGCTATTCTACCGTCTGATAATTGTGCACCAGAATAAATTTGATCATAGTCGCTGTCATTATCAGGACCAAGTTGTACTTTTTTGACTATTTCTAATTCTTCGCTCCATACTACTAGTTTGTTGCTGCCACCTGCGAGAAATAGTTTCGGCCGTTTTCTCGCAAATTGCTTCTTTAACAGAGTTGTTAGTGACTGTGCTGATTCACGTGACGTGAAGACAACATCTTCAAACGTTTGCATCTTTCTTGTAAGGTTAATATTTATTTTCGTTCTTTCTGTGGTGATGGTGGTACAAGTCTTTCTTTGGGAGCTTTAGATGCTGCACGTTCTCTTTGTGGAGAATTAGGTACTATACCTCTTGCGATTCTTTCCAGCTCTTCGCAAACATCTTCAAAAGTTGGTCTATCGATTTCATCTTGCCAACACTTTGTCATCAACGCAAAGTACCTTTCCTCTTGTTCTGAGTAACTATACTCGATGCTATCTGGAATAATCGGTCTCTTACCATCAGTTACTTCAATAGCCAGATTAAACAAATTTCCAAAATCATTTTCGTGTTCGCCGCAGTAGGCATCAACTTCGAAAAAGGTTTCGTACATGATGATACCAAAACTATACACATCACATTTCTGAGAGTATGGTTTGTGTTGAATTACTTCAGGACTCATGTAGGTAAGCGTACCAACATTTCCTGTCATTGTTTTCTGTTGGTTTGCCGTTTTTGCAGCACCAAAGTCACACACTTTTGCAGTTTCAAATTTTTTATCCAACTACAAATTGTTAAAAATAGAAATAAGCAACTTACGAGAATGTTACTTGGTTTCAAATCTCGATGTATAATAGGAGGCGATAAATTGTGTAAATACATCATTCCTTGGACGACTTGCAGCAAAATCTCTAGTTTCTGTTTGAACGTGAGAATGTTATGTTTGATCTTTTTCGTTTTCCTCTTTTGGTGAATTAAATCATGTAAACTTCCACCCATGAGTTCAGTCACAATATACTTGTAATTTTCTTGTACACAAACACCCATAAACAAAATAATATTCTAAAATTGTTACTTTCGCGAAACAAAACGTACTGGATGTCTCAGTGATTTTAAAATTCGAACTTCACTTTCAAACTCTTCCAAACTATCATCTAACTTCAATTTCTTGATCGCTACTGGCATTTTGTTTCTATACTTTCCTTTAAACACAACACCGAATGCACCTTCCGAAATTCGACTCTCAAATTGTATATCATCACGGTGAATAATCCACTCTTCGTTGACACGTAAATCATCATCATTATTGATCGCAATTAATCTTTCACTTAGTAAATTCCTCAATTCAATCTCTTGTGCTCGTTGTTTTCTTTGTTTTCGATAATAGACAACAATAAATGGCAATAGTGATAATAAAATCACAATGACGATAAATGCACTCACACCAATGGTAATTCCGATCGCCATACGTGCGTTACTGGTATCTACGATAGGTTGTGTGCATTGATCACCTGTTAAACCTTCTTTACAAATTTCGCAGAATTTTCCATCGGATTGTAAACTACAGTCGCATTTGTCTGGTCCAGAACATGTTCCTCTTCCGTTTGTACATACTTTATCTGTCATGTTACTCATAATACCATCTAGATTGCGTTAGAGCGTAACAATTCGACTTACTGCAATAGGTAACGGTGCAATCACGACCTACCCAACCAGGATTGCATTGACAGCGATTTGGCGAGTAGCATCTTCCTCTTCCATTACATACCGATGTATCCGGTAAGTGTTTGTTAACTAGTTGTGAATACATTGTAAAACAACTTACAGCAAACTGGAATTTCGCATGCTTGACCAGTATAGTTTGCACCGTTACAAACACACGTATCAGGACTTTTACATTTTCCATTTCCTGTACATGCAAACGGAGAATCTTTCATCACTCCAAAACAGTTCCAATCTTGACAATTCTGACCTGTATATCCACCTGCACATTGACACTTTTCCGGAGATACACAAATTCCTCTTCCCAAGCATCCGTTATCACCTTTGAAACTACAACCAAGTGCACAGGAATCAGTTCTCACTCGAGTAATGTTTGAACATGACCATAAATCACAGTTGACTCCATAGTAGGGTGGTGTGCATTCACAAACGTTACTTGCGATGCATTTACCGTTACCAGAGCATACACTCTTATTTTGAGCGCTGATACCATCACATGAGTGAAATTCGCAGTTTAAACCGGATTGCAGTGGTTTACAAGTGCAGTTATTTGGTGCGTTACAAATTCCATTTGTACATACATTTGGTGAATTGTGTGAAACGTTGAAACACATGTACTGATCGCATCGTTCTCCATAGTATCCATAGTCACACGTACATGTTCCATTTAAATTACAAATTCCATGTCCATCGCATGCGCTATCTAGATATCCTTTAATTCCAAAACACGTTCCATAGTTACAATTACTATCGACTTTTCTACCGTATACTTGAACACAATCTACTTCAACATCGCCTCCATGTTCATCAGCAATCAAGTATGGATTCATTTCATAGTGTGTAATATTGAAACGACCAACGATATCATCAATAGAAGTACTATTCCACAAATTGCGTCGAATGTCGCAAAAGACATTTGCTTTGATTTCGATACTATCTGTATTGATCATATAGTTTTGATACCAAACCAATCCGTCACTGGTAAAGTTTTCTGGAACTGTAAAGTTTACAATCACTGGTGTCGCGTAGTTATTCCTCAAATTGTTGTACGTACCAAGAATATGTCCAGAACATTCTTCGATCGTGATGATTGCCTTGTAAGCACTATTTGTATCGAGTTCGTTACCATCAATGGACGCATAGTTACCTACACCTTTCAGCAACAGCACACTCTCTACTGCGTTGTGCAGAAAGATGTTATCTCGTACAAATGTTTCATTTCCTTCTAATGTCACCATGGTTCTGTAATCCGTGTTTGGACCAGCAATCAACGCAACAGGTCTGAACGTACATTCGTTAATTAACGTTTCACCAGGATTCTTCACTTTAGATTCTATAGCAACGCGATTGGTTACAAAAATAGAGCTAGTAACTTGTAAATTTGTACCTTCGTACACTAGTGCTGGTGCTATCGTGCGAATATCCTTGTAATACATTTTCATTGTATTATCATCGAATAGTAGTGGACCTGTATAGTTTAAAAATAGACCAGCGTTTCCTGAAAAGTTTGTTTGTTGTATGACAACGTCTACTTGACTAGTTGTGTTCAAATGAATGTGTTTGCTGATGATATCATCACTTGCATAGAAATTCGAGTTGGAAATGCTCACGATGGTCGTGGATTGGATATCATTTCCCAAATCAAAAAAGAGTGTAGATGGTCTTGTCGTGGAGGCAGTACAATCAACGTAATCGAACACATATTTGGATGCGTTTGTCGATTGTGAGAAAATGCGTATCAATGGGTTTGGTGATTCATCATCGGAGAAAATTTTGATTGGTTGATCTTGAGTTCCAATGGCAGAAAACTCGACATGGTTTACCAACTCTATTCCACACGTTCCTAACTCAATTTGCGATCCTGGTAAAATGGTCAACTTGTCATACGCTATAATGCCAAACGGGTACGTATTTGTTCCCGATATGATACCATCTTTTGGAATCGGGTCGGAATAGGTTCCATATGTTACATTAGAGTAGATATCTGGTTTTTTGAGGTATGGTATAGTAGCCACTGGGTAACAACTCGCTCGATTGATCCAACTAGTAGCCAATCCCTGTATATCCTTCCCACTGGCCCAGTAATTTTCCGTTAAATCAATAGGACCTCCACTTGGTACAATACCTATAAATTGTTATTTTCTACACATACACATACCTGGATATTTTCTAATAGTTATAAAATTCGAAATCATAGGACTATCAAAAACATTTCTTTTGATTATCGCTGGTCCTAACGTAGTGGTTTCTGGTAGCTCAAAAATTGTGGAACCTGCTTGGCCCAAAAAGGAAAACAGAGAATCGAATGTATTGTACTGTACATCATATGTAAATCGCGAAGTAAAGTTGAAAAACGCTCTCGCGCCTCCGTACTGCCACGTGTTGTTTCTCATGTACAAAAAATCTGGGCTTGTGTTTCCAGATGGTTTGCTCATGACCATAAAGTTACTTGCCGTAACGGATGACAATGTGTTTCCGATAAATTCAATTGTCGCGTTTGTTGAGGAAAACATTACGATCATGTTACTTGTTACGTCGTTTAAGTCGCGCATGTTGTTGTATGTGAAAACGAGTCTTTTGATGTTTCCGAGAGAGATCTTATCTTTTTCATCTTTTTCTGGTCGCATATTGTGGACAGTATTGCGTGAAAAAACTACGTCGTTGCATATTGTTGAAAATAAAATTGACATTTTGTAGAAGAAGTTGTTTGTCGCGACAAAGGTACAGTCTGGTTTTTTTGAGATATCAGCAGTTCCATATCTATGATCGGTTAATCATGTCAACAAGAAGTGTACAGTGAGTTTTTAAACGTGTTTCGGTCCAAGTAAATGGCTTTGTTATTTGCACCTGCAATGAGCATTCTTCCAGGCAAATCTACAATGTTGGCGAAAGAAAAAATCGTACCTGGAGCGAAAGTACTGTTGGTTATTGCAATTTTGTGTATGTTGGCAAGTATCAAGTTTTGGCTGCCACCAATGTTTTGCTCTATACGTATATCGTTAAGCGTTACAGTGACGTTGGAGTAAATATCATATTGGTGGAACATGAGTATGCTTGTTGTTATACCATATGTTGTTGCAGCATTAGCGATGATAACACTACTAAAAACTATTTGTCCTGTATTTGTATCTTGTGATAGCCCGCGCATTTCTATTCCTCCCCATCTACACGTAATAGGTATGCGTGCTGCTGTTAAAATAATAGGATGTGTGGAATTTCCTAGTGCAACTATATTTGCGTTATAGGCAAATATGATGGCTGTACATGCTATCTCTGCAGTAACACCAGCGAGTATAGTAAGTGTACCGTTTTCTGGAACGGTCAATGTATTTTGTACGAGATACGGAGAACCTTCTGCTGTCCAAGTATCGTTGAATCCTAGTTGTGTGACCGTAGTGGCACTATGTACAAAGTACACAAGGCATGCGAGCAGTACTGCAACTCGCCCTAGCATGGCGTTTGAATTGTTTGACAAGTTTGACGGGTACATTGGTGATGGTTCTAGTTCAAAGTTTCTCCTTGTACATGGAAGAAGGCGACACCAAATAATTTTGATCTTTGAGATAAAGTACTCATAATGAATTAAAATTATTGTGTTTTTTTCAAAGATCAATCTTGAGGTAAGCCTGTATTCAATGTGTTGCAGCAAGTAATTTACGCTCGCCTTTTCATTCTTACGCACAGATTCAGAAGCGGCAGTTAACGCACTAATGCGGTATAAGGATAAAACGCTGCTGTTTGTGATGATACCAAACGAAACGTCAACAAACCTTTTCATGACGTCAAAGATGAACAAGCAAATCGCAGTTCTTGTTCTGTGTTATCTCTGTTTATCTTGTGCACAGTATGATATAACATGGAAATTGTGCGACAGTACTGTGCTAAATGCTACTTCTGCACGCTGTGGAACAGCATCTATTCTCATAGGAAACAAAAATTTAGTGTACTTTGTGAGACAGTACATAGCCTCGCCTGTATCAAGGCGAGGTACTATTTTCTTAGTTGGTGGTCTCTTCGTACGTAAAAAAATATTTTACTAACACAACAGGGCGCCTCTGGAGCAGAACTAGAAAGATATGGAGTGAAACTTTTCGAAGACACTGGGAAACAGTACGATATCGTGATTCCTGATTCTAGGTTCACAGGCAAATCAGGATGTTTGGATTGTCAAAATACTCAGTACCCTACCTCGGACTGGCAAACACAATTAGGCGACACCTTAAACCAAATGACCATGGATAAAGTCGCGCAAGATACTCTGTCACTCATACAGACGTTCAAACAACCTAACGACACAACTATAATTTATGGACTGTACTCAGGTTCGTACTTGGTACATCGTATGATTCAAATGAACTCTACCGCAGTTGATGCAATTATCATGGATGGAGTATGCGCCGGAAAATACTGCAACGGCGTTGATATTGATTTTTATTTTGACTCTATGGGCAAATCAATTCTCGCGAACGCATGTACAGGAGAATGTCGAACAAATCTAGGAGATGGTCTTGTGGAAAAATACTCACAGTTCATGTACAATGTCAACAACAAGATTCAAGCCTGTGGAAATCTTGTTACTTTTTCGAAACAATATGCTGCCTATGCCATGTTCGATCATGCTTATAGGAGCACGGTAGCAGCATCATTGTATAGAATTAAAAGATGCATGCTACGAGATACGTACGCCGTACAGGAAATGAATCGTAGGGCAGGTATGGCAGCAATGCCACGGTACTCGAGTTCAAGTTCACTAGGAGTAGCGACTCACCAACTGTTATCTGAATTTGGCAGTAACGCGAGTATCGTTGACAACAATTTAATGTTCTCAACTGGTGCAAGTTCTACACTTGCATCACTATCTTCTTCATGGAAAAAGTACGCCTCTAGTCCCTACTACAACAGTATTGCTACCTTTACTGGTCCAATGTTAATGTTAAACGGTGATACTGATCCATACAATCCAGTATCTAGAGCGCAACAATTTGCTGCTCATTTTTCTGGGCCTAATCAACAACTAGTCATACTGAACAATACGTCTTATCAAACCGTGTTGAACTCGCCAATTGCGAATTATTCTAGTAACTGTGCACATCTACTAGTGCTACAATTCATCGCAAATCCAAACAGTACTGTTAATGCGTCATGTACTGTCATGATCGCGCCAATAAGTTTTGACACAAATCCGTATGTCATGGCAGCGCTAGGAGGTTCTGCATGGGATGTCACTTTTACAGGAGATTTTATTCCTGAATACTACATGCCAGTGATCATCAACGCACTACCTCTGTTGATCATTATACCTTTCCTCATTTTGGCGTTCGCTTTTCGTAAAAAGCAACCAGTGACATCTCGCATGTTATCGCCATATTTTGGTATGACTTTTGCGATCACGCAATGTGTACTATCAGTGTTTGCGTTCTCATACATAGGAGCTCGCATATTGATCCCACATTTGCATATTGCCGACATCATAGGTCGGTTATTGCTTCTCACTGCAAGTTGGATCTATTTTGTACAATCTACTCGCTTCTTGATCACTAGGCACATGTACAAGTTGATGAGTAGTTCAGAAACTTACAACGTCAAGGTGTACCGCTTCTTGACGTCAAAAAGAACGTACTATATCACTAGTATCTCTTTCTTTGTGATATGGGCTGCTTATGGTACGATCACATACCCACTAACTGTTTACTACGGTGAAGATATCTACTCTGTTTGGGACTTTGTTTCTCTAGGGTGTCTCGTTGCAATTTGTGCACTGTTGTTGGCGTATCTACTCTATGACATGTTTGTAGTGGACAAACTTGCTATTTTCAAAACTGGTCTTAGAACTCATTTCATCACAAACGATCCATTGTGCTTCCGGTTGGAAGGGCTACTGATCATACCTACTATGGGTACTGGTTTCATCGCTTCGATATGGTTCCAATTTGACACTATCTACAGTCAAATTCCAACTGCTATGAACTCGCTCTTTTGTGTTTTCATGTTTGGTGGTGTAGCGATTTGCAGTGTTTTAGTCAACTTGCAACGAAATAATGTCAAAGAGGAGAACAGCTCAGAACCTGCACATCGGAAACTACTCGCAGATCCACTAGGAAAAGAGATCTTCGCAAAATATGCGATAAAAGAGCTTTCCTATGAGAACTTTGCTGCATGGGAGTATATGGTCTCCAATATCGGTGAAGATGAAACTTCATTCAAGACTATTGAAGATGAAGAGAAGAAGAAACTCATGGATGACTTTTTCGAACAATTTGTTAATGCGAATAGCAAAATGGAGTTGAATATTCCTGATAAAGTGAGATCGAGTTTCCATGATACGAGAAGAGGAACAAACGATGGTGTAGAAATGTGGAAGGGAATGAGATTATCTTTGGAACAAAATTTAGTGGATACTTTTATGCGACTAAAACATACACCAGAGTATCGTAGGTATAGCGATCTACAGCAAGAGCGAAAAGAAATGTTGGAGCGAAGTAATTTGAAAATTTAAAATAAATTTTATGAAACAAAAAGCCTTTAAAAAATTCTTTTTGAATAGATTAAGATAAACAAAAATCAGAAATACGTTTATAGTTTACTTGTAATGTATTCCAACTCTTCATAAAGATCCAAAAACGTTGGCCTTCCCTCTGCCTCCTCCTGCCAACACTTTTTCATCAACACAAAGTACTTGTCCTCTTGTTCCGTGTAACTAAACTCGATACTATCAGGAATAATCGGTCTCTTGCCCTTGGTCACCTCAATCGCCAAATTGAACAAATTTCCAAAATCCGATTCGTTCGGATTAGTATAAGCGTCCATTTCAAAAAACAATTCAAACATGATAATTCCAAAACTATACACGTCGCACTTCTCACCATATGATTTGTGACGAATCACTTCAGGACTCATGTACGACAATGTACCTACATTTCCAGTCATTGTTTTCTGAACAATCGTTTTTGCCGCACCAAAATCACAAACTTTTGCCGTTCCATAATTTTTATCCAACTAGATTGTTAATTTGTAAACTGAAAAAACGTACCAAAATGTTACTAGGTTTCAAATCTCGATGTAAAATCGGTGGTGTAAGTCCATGTAAATAAATCATTCCCTGCACGACTTGCAGTAAAATTTCCAATTTTTGTTTAAATGAAATGATCCGATGTTTGATTTTGTTTGTTTTCTTTTTCATGTGAATTAACGTATGCAAATTATCAGCCATGAGTTCAGTCACAATATACTTGTAATTTTCTTGTACACAAACACCCATAAACAAAATAATATTCTAAAAATGTTACTTTTTCGCGAAACAAAACGTACTGGATGTCTCAGTGATTTTAAAATTCGAACTTCGCTTTCAAATTCGATCATACTATCATCTAATTTTAGTTTCTTGATCGCGACTGGCATTTTGTTCTTGTATTTTCCTTTAAACACAACACCGAACGCACCTTCGGAAATTCGTTCCTCGAACGTGATATCATCACGAGAAATGATCCACTCTTCATTGACACTATGTTCCATATCACTTTCCAATTTTTCACTTAGTAAATTTCGCAATTCCAACTCTTGTGATCGTTGCTTTTTATATCTTTTGTAAAAGATAAATGCAAATGCAAATGCGATTAATCCAAGTACCAAAATGACAAGTCCTGTCATACCCAATGTCAACCCAATAATGAGTTGTGTACGTTTGGAAGTATCTTCTTCCACTTTTAACACACAATCGGGTTCCTTGTACTCTTTGTTACAAAATTGACAATTGTGACCTTCGGAATGGGATTGTCGACAATCGCATTTATCAGGTTGGTAACAAACTCCACGTCCACTACATACCGTTGTTTCATTTGCAGGAATACCACCTATTTGTCAGTATAAATTGTCATTCTTACTGCAAATTGGGAAATTGCATTGTGGGCCTATCCATCCATGATGACATTGGCAAGTATCTGCTCCTATACACTCTCCATGCAAATTACACACATCGTCATCAGTGTTTGTTTTTCCGACTAATTGTTAGTAACCAGTAACAACGCTTACAACAAATTGGAATTTCGCATTGATCTCCCTTGTACCCATCATTACATTTACAAAAATCAGGTTCCGCACACGATCCATGACCTGAACATACATGAGGATCTCGATTAATAATATCATAACAATAAAATTCTTCACACCATGACCCACCATACTTGTCATAACATTTACACGTTTCTGGTGCTATGCAAATTCCCTTCTTATTGCATCCGTTATCTCCTGGAAAGTTACATTCTGCAGGACACGCTTCCGTTTTAATACGTGGTTGCGTTTTACAAAACCACATATCACAGTTGAAACCATTGTAACCTGGTTTACAGTTACAAGTGTTACTCGAAGTACAGTACCCATTTCCTGAACACGCACTCGTATTTAACGCGCTAATACCATCACAACTGTAAAACTCACAATTTTCTCCCGATTGTTGTACTTTACAAATACAAGTATCTGGGTTGACACAAGTTCCAAAATTACAAACACTTGGATCATCAAATGTTTTGTTGAAACAATTAAATTTTTCACATTTTAAACCATAGTATCCAGTATCACATGTACAAGTATTGTTCAAATTACAAATACCACGGCCACTGCATGTTTGGTTGAGTAAACCACTGTAACCGGAACATGTACCGAATTTACAATTTTCGTTGACTTGTCGACCGTATTTGGCAACGCAATCGGTGGTGTTGATACCGTATTGTGGATCGTTATTCAAGTACGGGTTAATGTTCCATTTTGTTGCACCAACTGTCATTTTCGTGATTACTTGTGCGGTATCGTCAGTACCCCAATAGTTGTATCGTAAATCACAGTTTGTTAAGCACAACAACTCGAGTGGTTTCTGAAGGTTACTAAAAGACAATGAATTGGCCATGCTGTTGTAATTCCATACAACATTAACGTTTGTAGAACCGACCATTGTAATAATGTTCACAGCGTATATGCCATACGTGTTATCTACCAATGTATTATTCGTAGCAACAATTTTCGTTCCTGACATGGTTCGAAATGAAACTAGAAACCTTCTTGGTGTATTTTTGATGAACGTGTTACCTTGTACGATACCACGAGTAACTGCATTACTGATACTAAGTATCTCATCTACATTCAATCCAGTAAAAGTGTTATTTCTCACTATAACATCACTACCAATTACGATAGCAGTAATGGTGGTGACAGTTGTTCCTCGAGGATTAGTTACACGAGTAAATAAATTTCCTTCGAGAACGACGGGTCCATTGTTTCTAGTAAGTGTATCGACTGCAAATGCATTTGTCGTAAAGTTGGAATTGGTGATTTTGACATCAGAACCTCGGTAGTAGATACCTAGTGACACTCGAGTATCGTTATGCTGTACCGTGAGGTTATTTCGATCAAAGAGGAATGGACCATCACAGTTGACTCGAATGGCAGAATTTCCAAAAAAGGTAGAGTTACGTATCTCTAATGAAACCATGTTTTTCGATGTCAAATTCAAATGATCACTTGGTGTGTAAATAGGTGACATAAAGTTTGAGTTACTAATGCGTATGTAACTCGTTTCCGTGGAATTGTACTGCAAATTAAACTCTAGAATTCCAGGTCGTTCCTGATTTTTCAAATCAAAATCGACATAGTCGATCGTGTATTGTGCTACCTTGTCCGGTGCAGAAAAGACCAAAAGTGGTCGAATGGATCGCTGAAACGATGACGTGATTCGAATACGATGTGTTGCGTTACCAACACTGTAAAACGAACAATGGTTGAGTTCTATACCACATTCTCCCAATTCGACAACTGCACCAGGTGCTATCGTCAAAGATGTATCATAAGCAGTGATGCCAAATGGAAAAGATTGATTTCCAGTGATTACTCGATTCATTTGTACTTGATCAGAATAGTTACTCCATGTAACGTCACTTGTTAAACTTGCGTTGACTAGGAATGGTAATGTTGATATGGGCATACAACTTTCTCTATAAATCCAATCTCTAGGGTTCAAGTACTGTTTTCTATCGCTATATCCACTCCAGTAATTTTCTGTCAAATCAATTGGATCACCAGTCGGTAAGTATCCATCTAGTTTTATCGTCTTGACAATGTAACTGACAATGGGATTCAAAAAGATGTTTCTCTTGATGATGGCAGGTCCAAGTAGTGTTGTTTCTGGTAGTGTGAAAATGGAAGATCCTACTTGACCTAGAAACGATACCAAACTATCGAAAATGTTGTACTGAATGTCGTAACTAAAGTGTTTCATTTTGAAAAGAGCTTTGTTTCCACCTTCGCGGAAAGTGTTATTTCTCATGTACAAATGGAGAACGCGTACTGTAGTAGTCGTTGGTGTCTCGGAAGTAATAAACGTGTCTACAACGACATCTGAAAACAAATTACCAATAATGTCTACTCGTGTTGAGTAGCCCATTAGTATGACACGAATTAACGGTGATGCAAAATCTTTGACATCTTTTAGCGTGTTGTTAAATAACGTCAATTGTTGTGCGTTTGTTGCGAAAATCTTTGCAGCTCCTGTAGATTCTTGTCGTAATGTTTCTATGCGATTGTTGGAAATAGTTAAGTACGCGCATGTAGAAAAAACGCAACGATCCACGCGAGAGAAATAATTGTTTGTAGCCAAAGCGTTGCATTCGGGTATATAATTATGTACTTCGATGGAAGAACTACATTGTTAAATATTAAATATTTCTTTACCCTGCGTTGCTGAATGTATTTCCTTCAAAGTATGAGGTTACAGCTAACGAGTTCACTGCTCTTGATATCCAGTCTATAATTAGTTGTGTTTAACAAAAAGTACCTGGATTAAACGTGCTGTTTGTCATATTCAGAGAATAAACTTCTACATTGATAAGAGTATGATCCCGCATTATATTTTGTTCAAAAGTGAGGCCACTGATATTTGCATAAATTTGTGAGCCAGTGTTTTGTTGGATATTAAGCACATAAGATGATTCTAATCCAACGTTGGCGAACGTTATACCTTGTAGAATAACTACTCCACCTGGAACGCTTGTAGTCGTAAGCCTTGTCATTAAAATGCCTCCCCAACGACAATTAATAGGCGAACGAATAGATGTTAAAACTATAGGATGTGTGCTGTTCCCTAGCGCGATGATGTTTGCTGCGTATGCATTGATGAACACTCCGCATGTGAATTCTGCAGTTACACCGGCGAGTATAGTGAGTGTGCCGTTTACCGGTACTGTTAAAGTATTCACAATTTGGTATGGTGAACCCTCCGCTGTCCAAGTGTCATTAAATCCTAGTTTTGTGACGATGGTGTCACCGTGCACCCAGCACAGAAGATGAACGAGTAGCAGAAGAAGACGCCATCTCATTGTTGGAGAAGTTTGATAGGTGACGCGCAGTTATTAGAACCGTACAAATCGGGAAAGGTGTCTCTAGTTTCCAGCATTTTGTACCTGTTGTTACTTGTTTAATAGTTTTAGTTGTTGTCCAAAGTCGCTTGCGTGAAGTCATAATAACTCTACAAACGATCAACTTGAACAAATGCAAATCATCGAGGTATGCTGACATCACGATCTGTTAATCCTCGAGTGTATCTCCAATGTAGTCGCACAACTCTACGATCATAGCACATGTTCCATTACACTAGAAAGCAAATCTGCAAAAAAGAAAACAAAGCGATCTAGAAAAGAGAGCTTGCAAGTGCAAATTACAGTTTTTCAAGAGCACGAGTTTGATTTACTACAAACAGACGAATACACATTTAACAAAATACAATTTGATTTAAAGTCTCAGAAAAACGACAAATTCAAACATGGAGGAGTTATAAGTTTGGCTGATGAATTTGGAGAAAACGAACTTACTGAATTGTACGAGATCGTTGTGAGATGCTGCACTATTTCGAGTATCTTGAAAGATTTATCAATCGCGCTATCGATATTCGAGAAGAAGGTTACCATCACAGCAAACTCGCACGAACCAACCAGAAATAGACTAATCGATCATTTCCAATGTTGCGATGCTGTCGTTGTCAGGTGCAGATGTGCTCAATCAGAGTCGTCATTGACTTGTGCAATTTTGTTGGATAGAGTTTTGAACAGCGAGTCGCACCAACAAGTTCAAGTAAACGTCGCTCAAGGATGGAAAAATGATCGAGTCGCATCTAGAGAAAATGGACTATTCGAAGTTACTATTTGCTCCAATCGTGGAATGACAGCAGAAAAAATTGAAATTAATAACGATGCTTGTGAATGCAAGTTTGATGAACAATTGGTAAGAAGCTGGAACAAAAAGTATGGTCTAGAAACAGAAAAAGCGCAAGTACAAAATCTACAAGTTAATTTGGAAAATCCATTTGGAATAAGCTACTTCATCAATGGTGTCAAGTCTGTCAACAATCTAAGCAATCTTACGTTTATCATCTCCTACAACAGAAAACCTATCGCTACAGCGTACAACTACGTCATCAACGAAGCTTTACACGAGCTAGCCATCTCTAATCCTGAACAATTTCGAACAAAGAGAGAGAAGAAACTTGCGCTAGTGAGCTCCGAGTACATACCAACTATTAGCACTAGTATTCAAGAGATAATCATGCAAAGCACAAACAAGGAGTTCCGTTCGCAAGCGTTAGCTCTCTTGAAAGTTGAATCGATTGACCAAGTCTCCGAGAAGATTCAAATTTTGTTGCACGAGATCTATAAAAATAAAAAATAACGATTTATAAATGGAGGGACAGTAATCAACTGTAGGTTGCAGTCGCGCCAAAATCGCTGCTCAACCAGCATTAAGAAAAAAGCTAAACGAGTAGTGTACGTTGATACGAATAATTTTCTAAAAAACTAGTGTAAAATATGAGCGATAGAAAAGCTGTTGTTAAAAACGCTGATATGCCAGAAGAGGTTCAGGTATGTGAGAATGATCGAATCTAATAGTATATAGAATGACGCTATTCTGGTAGCTCAGCAAGCACTAGACAAGTTTAGTATCGAAAAAGATATCGCAGCGTACATCAAGAAAGAATTTGATAAGAAATATAATCCAACTTGGCACGTTGTCGTAGGAAGAAATTTCGGTTCGTACGTAACTCACGAGACCAAGCATTTCATTTACTTCTATCTTGGTCAGGTTGCTGTTCTTCTATTCAAGTCTGGATAAGACTAATTTATTTCAATGAATAC
>JAESGV010000442.1_pt1 | contig 18597 bp, 20 predicted proteins | sample 9269781 | NCBI WGS metagenome assembly JAESGV01 (sample SAMN15741586, study PRJNA653496) | algae metagenome | isolation source: Tildeniella torsiva UHER 1998/13D and co-occurring heterotrophs from... | place: Slovakia: Slovak Paradise National Park, Hrabusice, Kosice Region | collected 2000-01-01 | reverse complement strand
CTAACGCAGCGCGATTCTACGCTCAAGTAGCTACGCAAGCTGACAAGAAGGTAATCTCAGCTCATGTAGCTACCGCTCCATGGCACCCTGACTGTTATATTCCAGGATCTGAATACAAGATGGACTCCTCTTTAGATGGCGCAGACCCAAAGCACCAATTCGAAGGAAAAGAAGCGCAATCAAAATAGGCAGTAAAATAATTCTTTTTCATTCATCGTCTTCTTCATCAACATCTTCGTCTTCTGACGCGTCTTCCCATGATGGTTCTTCTAGCTCAGGTACAGCATAGGTACAACAAATGTCGTAGCGTGTGCCTGTAGCTCTATGATTCACAAATTTCACAAATTGCATAACTGTTGGTTCACGTAGTACAATTGACAAAGAGTTGTGTACAGGGAACACAGACAACAATTCTTCATCTTCACTCATGTAGACGAATATTCCTCCATGTGAAACATTCCATCCTACAGGAACGTCATCTTGTTTGGGTACTAGTAAACAAAGTGCAACATCTAGACCGGCTACATCGGCCGATGCATCATGTACAAGCGTGTAACAATTGTTATCAAACTTGCGTGTTTTCACATTTTGTTTTAGAATTTCATGTTGTGTGAGTTGTGTCAAAAACTTGGCCATCTCTTGCGATTGGAACACTTTGTTAATTCCTTGTATTAAACTTCCTTGACCTTCCCATGCGCCATAGTGTCTGCGATTAGCAGGTCCAACCGTTTTCCATTTTGTTTGTTTCAACTCGGCTGCGAGTTGGACAAGTTTGTCTTTTCTTATAAAATCGACCAACTCGATACTACTATTCTCCGCAAACGATTCGACAATCTTTGCACGGTTATCTTCATTAAAATATGTTTCGTTGATCCATTCTCGTAAATCGTTCTCTTTATACAACTCGACTAGTTCTTTCATTTCTATTGGTGTTTCGATATATGGTTCTGGTCGTTCAATTGGAACGTCACAATAGTACCAACCACTCACGCTAATACGATCTTCACACTTTTCTTCATCACGAAGAACTTGTGCGACTTGATGGTAACTGACTGGATTCACTTCAAAAAAGGTGATACTGTTCCACGCAGGTACGAGTTGGGTGACAATGTCACGTGGTTGAAGTTGATCATCTACGTCGAACAAATCCAACGTTCCACCATCTTGAGCAGTCCAATCGCGTGGTACGAAATAGATAATGTACGCAATTCGACGCCCTTCGAGTTCATCATCGTGGCATAACAAGTGGTCTGTATCTCTGTAGCAGGCAGCAGACATGTCAATTTCTGTTGATGAGAGTTTCAAACCACGTTGGTCGAGTCCAGTTACTTTTTCGATGAATGCACGCATGTAATCGCCATACAATAACGAACGAAGTTTGGAAATGTTGTCTTTTGGGTTCTTTTTCAAATCTTTTGTTTGTAAGAACTGGAATAAGTCGTTATTCTTTTGCCAGTATCGCTCTCCGAGTAATTCTTGTTTTAATTCTTCCATAAAGTTGTCGTCGAAGAAATTTGGTAGGTTGATATGTGGATATGGACCGTTTTTGCTGTAGATTTGTGATTCTTTTGTGCCATCTAGTGATTGGTATTGTTTGTTCAGTAGCGGCAAAAGCTGGTCATGTTCGAATGTAGGTACTGGAATTGGAGCTACCTTTTTCTTTTTACCACCAATGCCTCTTTGCTTTCTCATGTTTGTGTGAATTTCAAATACTTTTTACAAGTTTGCAGCCAACTGAGGCAAAACACATGTGAAGCAGAGATGAGTACTGGTGTTCTGTTATTCATGTGCTGAGTAAGAACCACATTAATCGTTCGAAGTGGTCACTTGGGTAATAAGGCCAAAAAACCTGCATTTATTCGCCGACACAACCACTGCTAAATATGTACTCGATACTGAAGAGTAGAAAATGGTTCCATTCCATGTTGAATTACTACAGCATACTACTCAAGCCGAAACTTTAACCCGCAAGCAAGTTGTTAAAGAGAAGAACTACAGTGGGAAACTTTCGACAATCGTGTAAAGATTCTACTCATGCAAGTGGCACAAAATTTCACTGTCGTATTATGGGTTGCTATGCGTTTCAAGGCTGATCGCGGAATGAGGCAATGTCTAGACTATCAAACTGTGACTTGATGGGATAGCAAATGCATACCATTCTTATCTGCGATTTGTCAGAGTAAGGCAGGTTTCGTCAAACAATACAATTCGCTCGTTTTACGAACAAAAAAAGACGCTCGTGACTCGGAAGTACGAACCACTGGCGCCTCTTTATGTTGTTATGATTTTATATGATTTTTTGACGTTGAGTTTTTTGGAGCGGGATCAGCTCTAACCCGCAAGCAAGGTACTAAAGAGAAGACAAGACAGCTACAGAATACTTGTTCAACTATAGTGTTGTGACAGAGCCCATGTACTAGATACAAAATTTTTGTTCTGTATTATGGGTTGGTTCAACGGCAAAGATCTTAGTTGATCGCTTGACCCTAATCAGGAACAAAACATGCATGAATCATAACTGAAGACTGCTATTTACGCGGTCTTTTCAATAGGACAGAAACTTCATGATCACAGAGGGTTAGTGACAAACTGAGACAAAGGATTTAACAAATTAAATATTTTCATAATGCTAATTGTTTAGCTTCAATTCGTTTCTTGAATGCAGCGGCTTCTTTTGTACAACAAGCGTGCATGCATTTACGTAATTTAGAATCATATTTAAGTAGGTGCGAGTCTTGTAACGAAGTGGAACGTATCAAAATCAGAGCATGACAACTACAACCTACGAAGAACTCTTGTTCAAGGTCATCGTTGTTGGAGACAGTGGTACTGGTAAATCATCGCTTATTAAGCGATACGTACACAACGTATTCTCGTCGGTGCACAAAGCAACAGTATGTTCAAATTATTTATTTATGCGTTTTAGATGGGAGTAGATTTTGCTCAAAAAACTACGCAAGGAAGCGATAACCAACTTATAACTGTACAATATTGGGGTTTGTAACACATTGATTTCTAACTCGTACAGATATCGCTGGACAGGAACGGTACCGCAAAATGAGTCGTATTTACTATAAAGACGCGATAGCGGCGATGATTGTGTTTGATGTATCTTCTCAAGATACTTTTGAAGCTGTCGAAAAGTGGAAACAAGACGTAAATGAAAAAGTTTTTTTACCTGATGGTAATCCAGTACCGTGTATATTAGTAGCAAATAAGATCGATTTAAGAAACGATGTAAATATGAACCAAATAGCAGAGTATGCAGAGAAAAATGGCTATATCGGACTGGTAGAAACATCGGCACTAACGAACCAAAATGTTGCAAGTGCTTTTCAAATGGTTACTGATCACGTCATGAAGGACTCCAAGCATGTTTTGAAAAAAGAAATCGATGAAGACTATGGGTTGCCATTATCGATGGAAAAGACCTCTGCACCTCCTCAGAGCGAAAATTATTGTTGCGGTGGCGTAACTTCTCGATACTAGCGACCATTTCGTATCGACATTCTTAATTTATGTAATAATACGCTGTACAATTTATTTTTTCAAACCACTTGCATCCGTGGTCTCCATTTTTTTGTTAACTCGATCTTGGAAGTTGTCCAAGAGTTGGGATGATTTCAAAAAGCATTGACCTGATTCAATCTTGCTCTCTTTGTAGGGTTCTTCTCTGTCGCTCATTGTTGCTCTGTTTAATGCAAGTTATTAATAAAATAAGATATTATTTCATCTCCAACAATAGAATCTACAGCTGACCAGGTCAGCTGCAAGAAAGAGCTAATCAGAGCTTGAATCATTTTATTTACAGTCCCATGTTTTTACAGAGGTTGGTTCAGGGAGATACTTTTGCATGAAAGCCTCCAGCGAGTCGGCATAAATTGAAAATTCTGGTCGTTCTTTTGTATTTCTCTCCTTGACAATTTCTATCCAATTGTTAAACATTGTCTTTCCACGTTTCTTCATAATAAACTTGAGGATATGATCAGATGGATCTTGCATTTGGAAATCTGCTCTTGAAACAACAACGTATCGGCACTGTGTTTCACTTATCTTATAAATAAGTGTTATCGATATTACAGTTGCTGGAATAGGATTTCTCTTTCTCTTCAAATTAGTAATATCCACTGCTGACGTTGTTTTACAGATAGAAATGTAACAACGACGAGCAGTGTCGTACATTGCCGAGTTAACACCAGTAGCATATCTTGTTTTTAAAAAGAATGCAAGTTTGAGTTCTCCGTACACTATTCTCAAATCATAAGGTCCATCTGGTTGGGTGTCAACCGGTTTCTGGTATCTCATGAATGGTTCCCATTTCGGTTTGTATTTTTCATCCCACATGGCATGGAATGCTTCTTCTGCACTGCAAGGAAGTACACCGACAAGCTTTAACGCTTTACTTGGTTTGCAATAACCATCCAAAGGTGTGTTGTCTTTGGATATGTATGAATAGTACATATCTTCTCTCGCGTTGATTTTTGTTCGTTGCAGTGGATCCCATAGTTGGTTTCCCTCTGCCATGCGTAACAAGCTAATAATATCTTGATCGTGAATATTTGCGGTAACGTTAAAGGGACTAAATTCTATGGGTCTGTCTCGCGGAGTGTTAATATAGTATTGCTTGAAAAATCCTTCTTTTTTGGACTTGGCAAACTCGAGAAATAGTTCACTGTCCAAGTATCGAACAAATGAATCGGATTTGACTTCGAGTAACACCAATCTAGATTGTTAATTTTGAAATGAACTCGTACCTGTATGCGTCTTCGAAAATGGTATCTATTCCATCGTTCACAGTGACTGTGGATTGTAGTATGGAGCCTGTATCTGACAACGCTGCACTAACGCTTAGTGGAGCGTTAAAAGAGCGCGACTTTCTGTTTGAAAGTTTGTTGCCTGCACACAAGTCTTCGATGCTTTGCAATAAGTTCTTTTTTGTATATCCGTCAATGTTAATTTCGGATCTACTGCCATCCAGCAGGAATCTGTCTCTAATTTCTTGAGCGATTTGAATTTTCTTTTCTCGCTTCTCTTCTTTCAAGTACTTTTCCGAAACCGCAAGCATAAACTCAAGAGGCTCGGGACAGTACGAGTTTTTCAAGTACTTGTGAAAGTTAGCCAGTAGGTCTGGGTTTGCCATGGAAGCAGCAAAGTCAAGGTTGTGAAGAACCATGCTTGTGTTGTTTGGTGAAAAGCTTTGGACGTCAAACCAAATGCCTATCTCAGAAAAATGCTCTAATTGTTTGAAAGATGTCAAGTTATGGGCACTTGTTTAGAAAAGAAGTTTTAGATTGGTGACAGCAAACGCATCTACTACTTTAATAGTGGCTATCTCTAAATTTTCTCTTCTAACACAAACAGCCAAACACATCGATTCGTGTTCACCAAGATCGTATTTTTCGTACCCAATTTTTGCATTCTCTGTCTTCATTTCGTACTTTTGTTCAACTAATAGTTTAGTTTTTCCTGCACCAAGAGCATCACCAGTGAAATCATTTGAGTTGTAAAATAAAACGAAAAAATCATGTTCAAAATGTAATCTCTATTTTGTTGTTTCTTGTTTAACATCAGGTGCTATTTGTGGAGAACTTAATGGTGCTTGTGAAGGCTTGTACACTTGTTGTTGTGTTAGTGTTTGTCCTCCTGGCTGTACTGTTTTTGGTGCCATAGCCACCGCGTTACTGATGTTTGCTGTTGGTCTAGCATGTTGTTGTTGAGGTGCCAAATTTACAACTCCTAAAGAAGATAGTGGATTTGTTGGTTGCTGTGGTCGCTGTTGTTGTTGCTGTGGAGGTGGTGTTGTTTGAGTAGTTCCTGTTGGTAAGTGTGGCCTCTTTTGAGGCTGTGGAGGTGTTGCATTTGGTCTCATCTGTACAAACTGTTGATTCGTGGCATATGGTTGTCCATATGGATACCCAGTGGGAAAGGTTCCTCTACCTGGTGCCTGTAACGTTGTTGGTGCTAGTCCTTGGAAGTTTGCTCCTGGCATGATATTTTGAGCAACACCTCTATTCGGTGGTGTAACACTACCAGGTGGGTTGTATGTAGATGGAGCGATACCAGATGGTGGTCTAGCAGGTAACGACATGGGTGGTTGCACATAACCTTGTTGGAACGATCCGTTTACAGGTGGCGGTGCACCCTTTCCTTGTTGAGGTGGTGTTTGTTGAGGCCGTGGTGGTGCAGTACCAGTCAATGTGTTTGGATATTTATAAAATTGTGTTCCAGGCGTATTCGAAGGCGGAGGAACTGATGTGGTTCGAATGTTTGTCAGTGGTGCTGTTGTTCCATTTGTTCTTCCTCGCTGTGGTGCAGGTGGTGCTTGTACTGTAGTTTTGAGTTGTTTCGCATTTGTAGTTGGATCTCTCTTTTGATTTGACTGATAGTAAATGTAGTACGCGATGGCAACGTGTGTAGCGCATCGTTCATAGTGACTTGCTCCTCCGCTTGGTGGCACTGGATTTAGTCTTCTATTCGAAGTCATTGCCCTAGTAGCACTCATAGTAACAACAGGATCTGTTGAAAGAGGAGGTATCGTGACATGTCTACTTCCTCTCGCTAGGTCATTCAAATCTAGTTCCTTAATGCTTGCCAAGAATGCTGTATCGAGTTGTTTTGTTCCGAAAGGTGGAGGTACGAGTCGTCGTGATGATAGAAAATCATTATCGAGAGTTTGTGTTGTGAAAAAGCGCGCAGATATTCTGTGATTAACTGCTGGTGAGCCAAAGTTTGCTGTCGTGTTAAATATTTTCGAGTAGTTCTTACTTTTCGATGCTTTTTTCTGTTTTCGTGCTGGTTTCTGTCCTACTGGTCCGTTCAACGCGCTTTCTATTGCAGCTTGCGTGTTGTCAGGTTGGTTAAGTTTCCTACGATTCGATACTGGTTTTGTTACACCTCCCGCTGGTGGTCGCCCACGCTTTTTACTCTTTTTATCTAGTATGTTAGACACGCGTAAAATAATTGTTACCATCTTTTGAAGGTGATCCTGCACGTGGTGATTGTGTTTTTCCTTTTCCATATTCGTCTTCCTCTCCAGTCGCTAAAAATGCAAAGTTTAAAAGAGCATTTACTCCGTCCTGTTCCCATTCTTGTGGTTCTTTATCTGATTTTTTACCTTTTGGTTTCTTAGTGCTTCTACGGCCACCACTTTTCTTAGCCTATTTTGTTAAAAACATATTTAAGTCATACCGATCCCTCGTCAGAATCACCACCCAACTCTTCAGCAAAGTTTCGTTGTTTTACACCAGCTCTTTGTGGTCTTCCGCTAGTTGTAGTTGTCGACGATGCCTGTTCTGAATTGTTTTGTTCTTCCTCATCGTCAATCATCTGAAGTCCATTGTCATCTTCCTCTTCATCTGACTCTTCCACAAGCGCGTCCAGTGCAGGGTTTGGCTTCTTCTTCCTAACTGTGTGCATTAGTTAGTTGACTATGGTATTTTTAGAGACGTACGCGAGCGCCTATTTTCATTTGATAAACCACTTTTTGTTTCTATTGCTTCTTTGTCTTGCGTAGTACCAGAATCTGCGATCGTTAGTTGTTCGTCGTCAGATTCTTCAACTTCATTAGTTGGTGATGAAGTACTTGTATTTCGACCTTTTCGTCTTGTGTGCATTATTTTTCTATTATTGGTAACGTTTCAACAGATAAATGATCGTTGTCGTTTGTTGATTTGAAATAGGATTCGTTTCTTGTTTGCGACTGTTTATTCTTTACCACGATAGTAGCTAAATGTTCACTGTGCAATTGTTAAATTTGCAAGTGGAACGATAAGTTGTGCGATAGTGAAGCTTTTCGCAGGAGAATTTTGCAAGAAGCGATTGGTTTCTGATTTCAAAAAGGGAGATCAATGTTCAATCAACCAGACCTTACAACCTAATAGCAGAGCAAAAATATTTGAGAATAGAGATGTTAGAAGAACTCAAGACACGCTTAAGAACTTTGAGATCTCTTCAATTATTTGTCCAATCAAAGAAATGACGTATTGAATCTTACAATGCATCTCAAACAACTTTCAAAAATTATTCATAGGTGGTAGGAACTTGACAGTAACTAGACTCTATCATACATTTGCAATGCCAACATACCCAGGATTAGATATCGCACCACGTGACGAGTCCGTACAAGATGACTACCACGGAACAAAAATCACCGATCACTACAGGTGGCTAGAAGATCCGCAATCGGAACCCACCAAAAAATGGATTGATGCTCAAGTAAAAGTTTGGGATCAATATTTAAATGAAAAGAGCGAGAATTCCATTAATCGCGAACAAGCCATAAAAGATTTGACTGAAATGATGAACTACGAAAAGGTTGGTATTCCATCAAAGAAAGGCAAGACTATTTTATTTATTCTAACTAGTATAGGAAGAGACGACCATCCAAATGACCACGTGGCGTACTATTTCTACAAAAACAATGGACTTCAGAATCAATTTGTACTATGGAAGAAGATGAGTTTGGCACCAAACGCACCAGAAGAAGTCTTTTTGGATCCCAATTTGTTGAGTGAAGATGGTACAAGCGCACTTGGATCTACCGCATTCTCCACTGATGGACATCACTTTGCATATGGAGTCAGTCAAAAGGGAAGCGATTGGCAAACCATTCACGTGAAACGCGTAGTCGACAAGCAAGATCTAGAAGGTCACGTTCTAGAGTACTGCAAGTTTACGTCTCTTGCTTGGACACGTGATTCCAAAGGTTTCTTCTATACAAGATATCCAAAACCAAACGTAGGAGATGATCTTGGAGCTGAAGTCGAAAAGAATGAAAATCAAAAGATCTACTACCATCGTTTGGACAGTAAATCACAAGATGAGGATGAACTCGTGTATGAAACACCAGACCATCCCAATTGGATGTTTGGAGTTGAAGTCAGCGACGATGGTGAATATTTAATCATTAGCGTCAGTGAATCAACAGCAGAAGTCAATCAACTATATTGGACAAGACTCAAGTTTAAGAACGAGGAAGAACAATCCGATGTCGTGTTCGATGATCGTGATGGAAACTCGATCAAAGTAGTCAAGTTGGTAGACAACTTTGATGCGTTGTACTCATTCGTAACAAACACTGGTCCATTGTTCTACTTCCAAACCAACTTGGATGCACCACTCAAGAAAGTTATTTGCATCGATGTCAACAATCCAACTGTACGAGCGGAGATTCTTCCACAACACGAGACAAATCCGCTACAATTCGTATCAGCAATCAATCAAGTTCATCTAGTCGCATGTTACACTCAAAATGTTCAAGACGAGATGAAACTATACACTCTAGCCGATGGAAAGCACATTCAAGATATTCCATTACCAACTATTGGTTCCATCATTGGATTATCTGGTAGACGCGAAGACACTAGAATGTTCTACAAATTTAGTTCGTTTGCCTATGCTGGTACCTCCTACGAGTTTAATTTTGATACCATGAAGAGTACTGTATTTTATGAAACAAAGACATCTGATGCAATCAATAGTCCAGATTCATTTGAAGTCAAACAAGAATGGTACACTAGCAAAGATGGAACAAAAGTGCCAATGTTTATCGTTCACAACAAGATCAGTAAGCGGACTGGAAAACCTCTAGAACTTGACGGTAGTAACCCAGTATGGTTGTATGGCTACGGTGGATTCAATATTGGTCTTAAACCATACTTTGCCGTCTCAAGATTGTTCTTTATCCAAAAATTCGACGGTATCTTTGCGTTGGCAAACATTCGTGGTGGTGATGAGTTTGGTGAAGAGTGGCACGCTAAAGGTGTTCAAGCCAACAAGCAAAACGGCTTCGATGACTTTATTGGAGCTGCTGAGTACTTGATTAACAAAAAGTACACTAGACCAGACAAACTATGGATCAACGGTGGTTCCAATGGAGGTTTGTTGGTTGCAGCAGTAATCAACCAAAGACCAGATCTTTTTGGTGCTGCTGTACCTCAAGTAGGTGTACTCGACATGTTACGTTTCCACAAATTCACTATTGGTCACCATTGGTGTTCTGATTATGGATGTTCCGACAAGAAAGACAATTTTGAATATTTAATCAAGTATTCTCCACTTCACACTGTAAAGGATCAGCAGTACCCTTCAGTTTTGATCACTACTAGTGACCACGACGATCGTGTAGTTCCATTACATTCTTTCAAATTTGCAGCCGAGTTGCAACACACTGCAGGTGCAAAGAACAAGAGACCGTTGTTGATTAGAATTGAAACAAAGGCTGGTCATGGTGCTGGTAAACCACTTACCAAGGTGATTGAAGAAACAGTTGACACTCTCGTATTTGTAGCAAAAGAACTTGAATTGACTTATGTATGACCAATTTTGAAGTCAAAACTATAAAATGTTATTTAATTTCAAAATCTTTGGTTGCTTCAAAAACATCATGACAACTTTGACAGCCACAACACACGATGTTCTTAAGTCGTATTTTTGACAGCGTACACCAGAAAATTCGCGACTGGTTCGGGGAGTCACACACGCAAACAAATCCTTATCGTTTTCTTGCACTACGATTAAACGAACCCTGCCTGCTAAATGAACATTTCCAACCAATAGATGATTCAGAGGAGTGGTCACACAACATAAATATAGTACAGTATACACACAGCGTAACTGCTATGTCAGAAAACAGCTTTGTCATACTTGATGCGACTATTACAGACTCTATTTTCTGCTTGGACATCACGCGAAACATATTCGAAGAGATAGTCTATCATTACACTGAAAACTTTACTGGAGCTCATGGTACCACAGTACATCGTGTAAGCAATAGTATCGTACTTTTTGGAACTGATCGAGTACGTGTTTTTAACATTGAAACCAAACAAGTACTACTCGACGAACCAAATCCTTCATGCGTTGCGGGAGTACTAAACGAGAACACAATTGTCACGATATCAAGCAATGAGACGTTTAAACTATACGATATTTACACTGGAACTCACCGATATGTACGCTGTGAAGGATTACCAATGTTAGTGATTCAAAATTCACCACTACGAATCAACAATACTACAATATGCGTGTACACCGACAAAAATTTGTACATTGTAGATCTTGAAAAGGAAAATCACGAAATCGTTGCCGAATCTATAGACTCGTTAGCCAATGTCTATGTATGGGACGGCTACTTGGTCATAAAAGCGAAAAGAAGTGTAGTTGTGTATGACATTGAGAACTATTACTCGAAAAGAGAATACTATGGTAATATTAATCCATTAGGAATCGAAAATAGATTGTTGTACTGTGGTATCAACCATTCTCTAATGACCTATGATCTACAAAGTGGTAAACTCACAGAGCTGTACTACTTTGGTCCAGAAGATGTCAAGTTCTGTGTGTTGTCTAATGGTTATGTGCAAGTCTCATCTAACGCGTTAACTGTGTACCACTATAATATCTATTCAAAAGATATCAAGGAACTAGAATACTTTATCTACTATGGATACTCTGAACCAAGACAAAGAGCAAAACCAATACCATTGCTGAATCGTGGAAGATTTATTGATGTAACGTTTTGAGTTCAGCTTGTTGTCTTGCGCTAGGATCAAATTCAATACAGCCACAGCTTTTTGTGCTTGTTCTATTCGTTCTGCAATCAATTTGTAAAGAATCAATCAAAAACAACTCGTACATCATGGTACCAAGAAAGGAGAGTTGGAAGGCATTGAGTGACCTCAAACTTGAGGAAGCCAAAAAAGATATGAGCTCAATGGAGGGATGGGAATTATTGAAAAAAGAAAATGGAATTTCTGGTTATTGTACTACCATCCCGAACGACCCCAACAAAAAAGTAAAAGGTGGAGGTGCTATAAAGACTAACATGTCGCCAAGACAGTTCATGGAGTGGATAGATGGTACTTGATATCAATGACAATTAACGGTTAGAACAAAATTACGACAAGAAGAAGAGAAAGATTTATGATCCTGTTTGCAACTTTATAGAAGTTCTTCAAGATTTAGAACCAAAAGAATCAACCTCCCCTACAGTAACTGCTCCATGGGTCATTTTGCATTACGTAAGTTCATTTTAATTTTCTCATAGCACAAGCAAGCCGACAGTGGTAGCGCGCTAGTATCCAATCGTGATGCTTTATTGCAAGTACGAACGATACACGAAAATGATAACTTGTCCTATCGCATTTCTTTTTCGTTAGAGCCAGATGCGATTCCTGAGAGACAACCCGCTAAGGGATACGTTCGTATGAACTGCAAATTATCAGCATGGGTTGTTGAACAGAAAAAAGATGGAGAATTAGAAGTTTGGTATCTTAATCATACCGACCCGTGTGGCATGGTGCCTGCATGGATTGCGAACGCGAGGCTAACGGAAGGTTCTCTTGCCGTTCTAAAGTGTAAAACATTAATCGAAGGCAAGTAAATAGCGTTCAATGTCCATCTACAATTATCAGTACATCTTCAACTATTTCATTCAACTCTGCGGAACTCACTGCAACTTGGCGTCTTCATCTCCTTTACTAAATTGAAATATAAATCAATGCCAAAAATGCAATAAGTGTCAGAAGGTGTGAAGTGAGTTTTAATCAATGTTGTTCATCGAGATTCGATCTTTATATTTTAAATATAATTATTCATCATCGTCCGAAGTGTGTTTGTGTAAGCTCCGAGTTGAGTACTAAAAATTTGTAAAGCATTATGGGAATACAGCACCTACAATTCTAGCAGGACTATGAACTACCACACTAACAAGTTAGCTTTGCTGAGAGGATCTTCCAGTAGGTTTGTAATATGTCAACCTGAACAGTTCAAAAAACACAAACATGAGCGACGAAGAGATACGTCTTGACCTTGAAGAGTTGAGAAAACTTCACCAACAAGCAACCAGACGCAAGGTTAAAGTTTTTCTTCAAAACCAAATCGTTTCATTGGAGACAAAGATCACAGTACGTGTTTTAAAGGCACATTTAATTGTTTAGAATTCTGCACCTGTAACAACAACTTCTCGACCAACTGCACCACAAACTCCAGTACAACGAACAAAAACATACGAATCTGTACCAAGTTATTACTTTGATCAAGACAAAACAAAAGTTACTATTTACATTACAGCCAATGGTGCGACACCAGAAGATACCACTGTCGAATTAACAAACTCTGACAAATCATTCGACGCAAAAATCGAAAATGCAGGCGGAAGAAACTATCGTCTCGCTATTGACAAACTAGATGGAAAAATCTCAACCACAAGCCACAAGATTAAAAAAGATCAAGTATGTCGTCCATTCTCAAACTCACACGTTCTAGATTCTCTTGTACTTGGAGAAAGATGAAAAGAAGACTTGGAATGATATTGCACATAAAGAACAGATAACTGATGACAACAAATCTGACGATCCAAGCGCATCTTTGATGAATATGATGAAAAAGATTTATCAAGAGGGAGATGAGGAAACCAAAAAAACGATTGCAAAGGCATGGACAGAAACACAAAGTCGTCAATTCAAGAATACATAACATGAAAATCAAAATTTCAAATCCACTTGCAATGAAACTTAATTGCTTTTGTCCTCCCACAGCATTTGGTATTTTGGCGTGTGTTACCGTTGCAGCTGTTGTAAAATAGTTCTTTTCAAAACTCACCAAAAACTTCATGTCCAAACGCAAGGTAGAAGAGACTGTCGACGAGAATGAAGCTGTGACAGAGGAACCCGACGCTAAGAAACTCAAAGCAACCCTCACTGTTGCCAGCGCAGGACCCGTGGTGGATACAACGGCCAGTCACATTGATTTAACAAAATCTATAGCAGAGAACTTGATTCTACCTGCACATCTTACTCAAGAAATTACAGAACCAAAACGCCATCGTTCTTTTGAGTGGGAAACTCACTTTCGCAATTTGGCCGACTTTTTGTTGAATGAAGTTGTACTCATGGTGCGAAATGACAAGGGTGACCTCTCTCGCTTCCGATTATCAGAAATCGAGTTCTATGCCACCACAAAACACAGAGAACACATGCACGAAGATCCATTCTCGCATTGTCACCCTCTACAAGCCACTCCAGGTGTTTGGTACTTCCATCAGTCCTTGTCTAAAACAAATTCTGATAACTACAAGGGAGGAAGTTACAAGGGTTGCGATTTCACGTTTGGATTCAAGAATGAAAAGAACGCCAAGTACACATCATACGGTGGTATTCTTATTCGTAGTGTAGAAGAGTTGAACGCCAACTTTGCACGTGTTGCATTTGTTGATGGACCTTCAAAAACTGCAGATGCCATTTTAGAAAAAGCAGGTGTTTCATCCATTCACGATTTGGTCAGTAAAAAGTTCCCAAAGGCCAGTGAAACTGGTGGTGTTCATTTACCAGTTGAAAAACCACAAGATATCGATACGTATCCACTATACTTGACTAGACATACTTTTACCAATCGTCAAGTCGTGTATGCATCATCACGTGTTGGTATGTCTCTCAAGACAAGCACTTTGAAAGACTCACGTGCTCGTTTTGTAGTAAAACCATACAGATATTTTATCCATGCCAGTTCAATCAAGAAGGGAAAGAATCAAATGGTTGTTAGTTTGTGGCATGAAAAAGTGGCTGCAGTGTTGGGTGATGCAGATTACTCTACTTTGACAAAGAATCAAAAAGACTCAATTTATGCAGAAATTGTCACTGCTACTGGATGCACTAAAAAGAATGCAGAAAAGTATGTCAAACAGTACGATGAAGGTCGTGAAAACGGTGTTGATGTCGACAAGGATGGAAAACTCGTCATGAACGATGAAATGGAAAAAATGTTTGGTAAGAACTTGAACACTGACGAGTTGTGTAAAATGCACGGCTTGCTTTATAAATTTTTATAAATAAATTAGTTTTGTACTTCTTCCAAACCTATAAAAATGTTTAGTTAACTGTTTTAAAACATACCTGGTGGTTCGTCATCTTCATCGTCACCATCGACGTCTTCAAAGTCCTCTGGGCCTCCCATGCCGCCCATGCCACCACCTTGTTGGGCCATCATTGCTTGCAATTGACTCATATCGAATCCACCGCCGCCCATGCCACCCATACCACCCATACCACCCATGCCTCCTGGAATATCGTCTCCACCACCAAAGTCGTATTGGTCGTCATCTTCTTCGTCTTCGTCAACATATTTATTCCAGTCGATCGAAACGTATGGTAGTTTTGTCTTGTCTTTTGTCAAACGAGGCCAGAATTCACCACTGCTCTTCTTTTCAATGTCTACATCGTTAACGCGATCTTTTTCTACTTACTGAACTCGATGCTTCTGCCAGATGTCTTCCATTTACTGGCTTCTTTGTTAATCTCGTCGAAAAACTCAAGTGAAACTGCGTATTTGGTGCTACCATTTTCTGCGGTTACGGAAAGTTTGCCAGAGTCTTCCAAATTGATCACCAAGTTTGCGCTGTCTGCTGGGATGCCAACTGTTAAATAGAGGCGATCAGTTCTTTGCGCCCATTGAACCTAAAAATTAGTCAATGAAAAGGAGTGTATTACTTGAGGTGTGGTTGTCATATTGTGAATTAAACTGCGGTTGGGTTAGGCCAACTAGGAAACAAAAATGCAAACAATTTGGATGATGATATAAGGCAGAGTTGTACGTGAGAAGAGTTGTTACTCGAGGGTAGTCAACAGAACGCAAGAGTGTTTTAGAGCAACATCTCATGAAAAGTTGGCTCAGATAGACGAGGCGCCTCCACCATAAGGAAGTCATGCACTTCAAAGCAACAGCACAAAGAAGCGAAAGCTGTAGCGCTGCGCAACATATTGTTTCTCAATAAAAAAATACATTCACAGTTTTGATATCTACTCACTAGTGAAGAAACTACCATCGCATCAAAGCATACAGCGAACAGAACCAAAAACTTTTGATTTCCATGTACTCCCATATTCCACCAAGAAATCCAAACTAACCCACCAGTCAACTTGTTACACCACGCACCAATCAGAAAGTTTCACCTACTTTTTTGTTGTCTAGATTTTCGAGTTGTGAATAAATTTATGCAAACACTAAATAATAAAAATCGACGCTTTTAATAACTAGAAGATATATACAAATTATTGGCCGAAACCGTATAGAGTTCTTCCTTGTCTTTTGAGTGCATAAACGACATCCATTGAAGTGACAGTCTTACGACGAGCATGTTCAGTGTATGTTACGGCATCGCGAACAACGTTCTCTAAAAAGTTCTTCAATACAGTTCTTGTTTCTGCGGTACGTTAGAAATAATGTTAAAGAATTTCTTACCTTCATAAATTAATCCAGAGATACGCTTGACACCACCACGACGTGCTAGACGACGAATGGCTGGCTTTGTGATACCTTGAATGTTATCACGCAAGACTTTCTTGTGACGCTTAGCACCACCCTTTCCGAGACCTTTACCTCCCTTACCGCGACCTGACATTGTGTTTGTTTTGGTTTTTTTGTTTGATTACTCGGGTTGATCGCCAAACTTGGCTAGATAAACGAAAATGTTGAAAGACTATGGTCAACTGAAATGTAACGACAAATGAAAAATTAGAGAATTTATAAAAAAAATAAAATAAACACGAAACAGGTATGGTTGTCCTTACCGTTGTGAATTTTAATTGGATGCTGAGAGTAGCTGAGTTTTTTGAGCTTGTACTCAGCGTACCTAGCAAGTCGTTATTATTACGAGCTAGTTTGTGAGTCACTACACCAAACTCCCAATTCATTGCTTCTCTGTTCTACGAGAATCCGTAAAGAACAACTTCTTTGACCTCTTCGTTGCAAGGACATGGATTATGATGCTTCGTGCTTACAAATCGTAGTGCACTACAACTATCGAAAAAGAGATGAGCGACGCCAGAGAAAGAGTTCTTACGCAAGAAGCTACGCCATCTAGCACGCTTACCGAGCAAAAAGCTCTCTCATTTACGATTTGGAAACGTGTCAATCCAGGCTACGTCCCAATGCCAACGCCAAAATCTACTTATAATGCAGAACACGAGTATGCAATATGACCTTTTACTAATCGTTGACAGCTTCAATCCGTCACATCTACCGGCAATTGAAAATACTCACTTTCATAAATGTGACAGACACACCGAATATGTTGACGCTAGAGTGCGTTACGCACTTTTAACTGGTAGTACTGCAAACAAGACACCAGCTAAGTGAGGGACAACAAGTGTAATAAAACCAACATATTTGTAACCTCAGGTTGATAGAAAGCCCACAAACGATGTTAGACGAACGTTCTTCTATGGATGAACTTTTCGACCTTGTTATGAGCACTGGTGATATTTTTGTCGAGCCAAGCGTACCTGACGATGTTGAAGCAGACGTAATCGAGCCGGAACCCACAGAAGAGCATTATACGTCAACACTTCTCGCAGAGAAAAATCCCGAAATAATACAAACACCTCTGAAAATTAAGTCGAAACGACGACGTACCTTGATAAATCAAAGAGTGCCATCTCCAGAACCAGTCGAAACAAAAATTGAGTCAGATACAACACCGAAACCTGTTCGAGGACGGGTTTCAACATCAAATAGCAAGTGCTGTGTCTGCCATAGCACTGAAAAACTTGGATACACTTGTTTTCCAAAGCAATTAACGTATTTTTTGAGCATTGGTAGTTTAAAAAAGACACCAAAAGATTCTTCCATGTGTAAGAATTGCTACAATAAGTGGCATCACGCTGTAAGAAGATCAAGTTGGGGTGAAACAAAAACAACGACTATGCCGAAACGAACAAGAACAAGAGTACAACCAAAAGTTGTACCTGCAGCAACACCAAAGCCAGTGAGTCAAAAAAGAAAGAGAATAAAGGTTGAGGAACAAGAGAGCGAAGAGGAGAGCGAGGAAGAAGTAGTTATAGAGCGTCAACTGACGAAAGAAGAAGCAATGAAAGTAAGACCCAAACTGAAACGTGGAGTATCACCAGAGGCACTGACACAGTACTACTGGGCTGATGAGTTACGTGAAGAATGTACTAGGAGAGGTATCAATACCAGTGGTGGAACAAAGAAACACTATATTGCTAGGTAAGTCTTACAGTTGTTGTTTTTACGTCAAGACTTTTGCAACATTTTGAAGATCCATCGTATACAGGATACCACGAGCGTAAAAAGAAGAAAAAGCAGAGAAGTGTTGTTCAGTTTGGAATTAAAAAGAAGAAATAGAGGAACCATGTACAATAAAACAAATGCCAAACGTCTCTTTGTAAATTTAGCGCCAAATTTTTGTTCAACCAACTCGTTCACATCTCACCGTTACACAACATGACAACAGTTGAACAATTCAAACTAGACAATGCACCACAGGATGGCATCACATCTGTGCGATTTTCAGAAACACAAGCGTCGTTACTGATGGCAACATCGTGGGATAAATCAGTTAGACTGTACGACATATCGAAAAACCGACAATTAATGCGATATGATCATGAAGCAGCGGTTTTGGATGGTTGTTTGTCTGTAGATTCACTTCGTTCGTTTTCTGGTGGCCTCGACAAAACTTTATGCGCGTTTGATCTAACAACACAAAAGATTACACAGATTGGATCACATGCAGAAGCCATTAAGAGTGTATGCACTGTACCAGGAAGCACATATCTAGTCATAACAGGAAGTTGGGAT
>JAESGV010000441.1_pt1 | contig 18607 bp, 20 predicted proteins | sample 9269781 | NCBI WGS metagenome assembly JAESGV01 (sample SAMN15741586, study PRJNA653496) | algae metagenome | isolation source: Tildeniella torsiva UHER 1998/13D and co-occurring heterotrophs from... | place: Slovakia: Slovak Paradise National Park, Hrabusice, Kosice Region | collected 2000-01-01 | reverse complement strand
AATCTCTTAGTGTCACTGGATTGTCTTCATCAGGAGAGTACAAACTGAAGAAGACTGGAACTGGTGGAGCTACCAGCTCATTGATGTCTGGAAAACAGCCACCTGTACCCTCAAAACCAGTCGCAGGTGCTACTGAAAGAAGGGAAATTCCTCCCACTCAATTCCGTAGATTTTACGACAGAGGGGATTTACCCATCTCTATTGAGCACAAAGGTACAGGAAATGAAATCCATTGGAAGGTGGATCCAGAGAAACTAGATTACCATCATTACCTACCAATCTTTTTCGATGGTATTCGCGAGAAAGAGGAGCCGTATCGTTTCTTAGCTGTAGAAGGATCTTTCAACTTGCTCGAACATGGTGGACAAAAAATTGTCAATTGTATTCCGCAACTTATCATTCCAATCAAAACAGCTTTGAACACTCGCGACCCAGAAATCATTTGTACAATGCTCAAGATAATTCAACAACTCGTAGCCAGTAACAACAAAGTAGGAGAAGCGTTGGTTCCATACTACCGACAAATCCTACCCATTTTCAATCTTTTCAAGACAAAGAATAAACACTTGGAAGATAACATTGATTATGGACAAAGAAAGAGAATGAACATGGGTGATTTGATCGAAGAGACACTCCAAATTTTGGAGCAAGAAGGCGGTGAAGATGCGTTCATCAATATCAAGTATATGATTCCAACGTATGAATCAGCAGTGTTGAATTAAAAAGTTGTATTTTATATAAATTTACATTTTAACCTGTTGGCGTTTCCAGTGTAGGAGTTGCTGGTTTCTCTTCGCGTACTTCTACTGGAACAGTAGTTTTTTCGTGCAGGAACTTTGGCAAGTTTTTACGATTGAACAACAGGTAAGCTAGCAGTTGAATGTACACCCTAATGTTGAAAGGCAGAAGAACTTGTACAAGACCTAATCCGTAAAACACAGAACTATCACCAAACAGTGAAGCTAGGGCTAATGGTATCATGATAACGGTGATAACTACAAACACAGCTAACATGATGTTGAATCGTACAAACTAGTATGTTAGCTATGACAATGTAACACATACCCTAAAGTTCAGTGGTTTGATGTCTTTGTTCGATTTGGTTAACATGTTGAGCAATCTAAAACCATAGATCATGAAACCTATTCCATAAGTAACTACCGCTGCTATAATGACAACGTATCCAAAGATGGTCGATCCTCTAGCCAAATCAGAGTATCTTTCTGGGATACTAGCACCTAAAAGTACAAACAACGCAGAACCAGTAAGTACTACAGCAAAGATTGAAGTAAGGACGCTATTGTTGTTAGCACAGATAATAGTCGACATACACTCTCCAAATAGGGACCTTGTGCTGCATCGTTGACGCATAGCGAAGAACGTTAATCCAGTTACTCAACGCCAAACCATGAGCAGTCAATGCTAGCAACGCTGTAACCAAACCAAATGTAAGATCTAGTTCATGCAAGTATACACCTCTCGAGCTTAAAATGCCAACAAAATTAAGAGTAAATATATCCGATGTTATGATCATCGGTACAGTACATGTAAGGTAGCAACACGCTGCATATCGAAGATCGGCAAACTCGCTTAGCGCTTCTTTGAAACCCGCTTTTGCTCTCTTGTGTACAGCTATCATTTTACGCACATGAATAGGGATGATCACTAACAATAGAACAAAAGGCATAGTGAAGATACTGTAAGCAAATCCTAAAAAGCTAATAACTTCATAGATAAAAGTCACAGCACCATGCATGCTATCGCAGGTGAATCGGAAGCGATTGTACTTGTGGCAAAAGCAAGCAGTAGGTGATGTTAATTGTACCCTTCGTTGTAGACCGAATGCGTACGGTACACCGGTATCAAAAGAGCCACATTTTGGGTCTGGTGTCGTCCATGTGAACGAGCATGTGCCATTGTTCCGAATTGCTTGATGAAAAGTTTTGAAATCATCATTTGGGGGTCGGTCTTTGCAATAGAAGCAATAATTTTGTATCATTGCGTGCAGTAGGTCATACGTGCCTTCTTTGTCCAAATTTACGTGATACCCAACCGTCGCCGCGTAGTTGTACAACCATGAATGGTCGGTATTCGAGCTGTTTGCTGAGCAGAAATATTGCATACATGTTTGCTCCATTTTAAAACCATAACTTGCGAGTGGCTCCCATAGGCATAGATTGTTCTGCGATAGTGGAAAGTTATCGTAAATAATTATATATTTGTCTGGATTGCTTCCTTGTTTGATGTTCAGGCCGTATTGGTTGATAGGAGCAATGATCTTACTGCATCCAAAAGCTGTTGGAAAAGCATTTGTATCATTTGATGCATCCCAAGTGCAATTTGTCCATCTGCCTAAATCTCTGCCTACCGCTCCTAGTGTGAGGCCTACACAACACGAATAAATACATAGAGCAAGTAAATACCGTGTTGTTTGCATCATGTTGCTTGGCGATTTGTCTCTTTCAAGCGACAACTAAGCGCTTCATATTTGGTAGATAACGCTGTAAAGAGTTGAAGTCGGTGATGGCACGCGACATCTAGTGAGCCTTTACTCCTTGTCCTGTAGATCCCTAAGGTTCTATTTCTTAGGCCACAAAAATGCCCGCAGCTTTCGGTATTTGCAGTTTGTCCAAAGCTGACACTTTTCGCACCGAGTGGCATATTACGATTCCATAAAGCAAAGACCAGCAAAACAGTTCAACCTTCATAAATAACATTTACATTACAGCTTGCTTACATGCATCATTGATTTCTCGCAACAGCTTCAAGGAGTCTGCCTTGAGACCAGAGTAATCCGTCTCAGCTCCTTTCTGCGTAATATAGTCCTTGAGCGTAAAGTTATTCTGCTCGTACACTCTAACCTTTTGTTCAAGATCATTTATCGCATTATGAACTTCATTACTAGACAATTTCTTCTTTTGAGCTTCATTGGCTCGATTAACCAAATGCACTTGTTGTTTCATGGTATCTCGCAACCTAGTTAACTCATCTCGTTTACTCATCGCTTCTTTCTTCTGGTTCTCATACTGCGAGCGCAATTTATCTAAATCGTTGTACACTACAAGCTCTTCCTTCATTTGCCGAATCTTTCGGTCAAATGTCTTGAAATCTTGTTGAATCTTGTCTCCTAGATTGCTAACCTTTTCCAACTCTTTCTTTCTCAGCTCTAGATCCTTTTCTAAACGCTGTAACGTCGTTTGAGAAAGATTCTTTTGTTCATTCTTGAACTCCAATTCACTTTTCAGTTCCGCCACTTTCTCTTGTGACGGCATGTTCTCGCGTTCGGTAATGTTTACACTAATATGCTCTAACAATTGAACAATCATTTGTTGACGAGCAGACATATCATTTAGAGCATCTTCTTTCTCTTTATCAAAATTAGCCATAAAGTTTCGTAAAAAGTCATCTTTTGCACGCAACTCATTATATTTTTTAAATCGGTCACCCTTGTATGCTTCCAAATCGGCGGCCATCTTTTTGACAATAGTTTTTTGTTCTTCAATGAGTTTCAACATGCTGTCGCGCTCTTGGGTCAAGTTTGTCATTGCTTGTTTCTCATTCTTCATATCATTTAGCATTTTATTTTTATCACCATCGGCCTCACCACTATTTAATTGATTTTCAACTCCGATTTTTCGTAACTCTAATCCTCGTTTTTCTTGTAGTTTCTCATAGTATCGTTGCTTGTTCGAATCGTGAGAAAGTTTTTCTGCTTGTTCATCGAGGACATCTTGAAGTTGCTCCAACTCTTCTTGTTTGAGTTTCTGTTCGCGATCGAGAGTCAATCGTTCATCTTTTAACGCATAGTACGTATTCTTTTTGTTAATATCAGAATTGAGTTTTTGTTCCAATCCTTCCTGTAGTTGATGGATTCTTTCTCGAATGTTTCGAATTTCTTCCTCTTTATCTGCTCGTTGTTTAAAAATCTGATTATTCTCATGTCTTTGTTGATCATTTTTTAATCGAATCTTGTTTTTCTGCTTCTCTATTTGCTCTATTGAATCTTCTCCAAATTCTTGTAATTTTTCTACAGCCAAATTCAAGTCTCTAGAATCACCACGGAACTTTTCCAACTCTTGTTCCAATGTTTTTTTCTTATTTACAAGATTTTCACTTTCCGAAGAATCAGCCGTTAGTTTTCTAGCTTCCGATTGTAGTTTTATTCTCTCACTTGCAAGCTCTGCAATTTTTCTTCTTATTTCTTCCATCCAAAACGATTTATCTAATACTTGTCTTTTTTGTGCAGTAGATCCTCTTTGTTGCTGCATTCCCAACATTCCTTCTCGCGTGACTGGTCGATCTGTAACTTCTACGTTTTGACTCAGACCAACACCAACTCCGCCTACATTTCTCATTGCTGTTCGCTGTCGCGATTGCAAACCAGTACCCATCATACCAGTACCAGGAGGTCTTTGTCCTCCCATCATTGGATTCATACCACCCATCATTGGGTTCATCATTGGTGTTTGGTCACCTGGCTGATTGGGTAGTAGACCTCTAGACATAGGTCGTTGACCTGTACGAGGTCTTGCTGTGTTCATTGTTTTCTAGTTGATTGCAAAAAGTTGCGCGAAAAAGAGAAGTATTATTGCATGTCTTCTGTGCTTAGAGGTTCGGAGCCACTGACGAGCCATGCTCCACTAAGAATGTACAAAAATCTATGCCACCATAACATTTTGGTAGTATCCTTTTTGAAAAGATTTGCGGTGTCGCCAATCTCTTGTGCTGCCACTTGCGTGCTTTGTGTGACCTGATAGTTTCGCATCATCTTTTCCATATTGTCAATCATCGTTTCTTTTACGTTATCTAGTTTTCGTTGTACGCTAGTGATTTTGTCATTCTTTGGGTCGTTGTAGAACTTTAGACGCTCTTTTAGTAGTGTTTTAACTTGTGATGATTTTTTCTTTTCGAGTTTCTGGAATTCTTCGTCTACATCTACAAGAAATGCATTGCAAATCCGGAATTCGTCTTTTTTGTTGGTTTCTGCAAATACCATGACTTCCCCCTTGCGGAGTACATGAACCATTTTATCTTTGCCGTCGACAACTCGTAATAAATGTTCTTCAGGATTCTTTTCAAGCATATCTAGCAAAAAGTTCATCATCTGACTTGCTTTAGGTATAGAGGCAATCACAACACCGTTGTGGGCCACTGCTGCACATGTTATCATGTTTCTTTGCGTGATGTTTACAACTTTGCTGGAAGACGTTGCTTTTCAAACAAAATTGGCAACGACTAGTGTACCAGATGGAACTGGAAGGTATCGGTCATAACAGATGTTTATAAAGTGTTCAAGTACTTGGCAAATCCCATGTATGAGTTCTTTCCAAGTTCACCATCTATTGGACCAGAGTATCCATAACGTTGAGCAGCACGTTGAATAGCTTTATATGTGTTTGATCCTGGAACACCATCAGCTGGACCAGTATAACCAAAGTTACGTAGAGCTACTTGGGTGCCAATCCATGAGTTCTTTCCTAAGACGCCGTCAAGAGGACCTGTGTACCCTCCAAATCTTTGTGCAAAGAGTTGTTGACGCTTATAGTAGTTTACTCCTGGAATACCGTCATTTGCAGTGGATGTTTTTGGCACTGGACCAGATGGACTTGGACCTGGATGTGGTTTTCTAACATCGGCTATTTCAGATCCTGCATAATCGTAACTCCATCCCAAGTAACGAGCGCCAGTAACGCTGGTGTACCTAGTAACAGATGTTACGCCAATAGCTTGTCCCCACGATTCTGTTACATGGGTTGACGCCATTAATGCCCAACCATTATCGGTGGCCTAAAGTTAGAAGTTTGGAAAATGTTTACCATAGCTACGTGTCCGTACTGTCCGATATCCCACCAGTGGAAAGCACCAGATGGAGCAGCCATTGGGTCTCGTGAAACTACATGACTATCTCTATATGCGAGAATCGCACTGGCGCGTACTGCCCAGTTGGGCAAGTCTCCAGCGCGGACCATAAGTGAGGCACACCACTGATTCCAACTTCCAAAACATTATTTAGTATTTGTATCAAACTAACCTCCGTCTCTTGTTGGATGAGTACGTGCGTACTGAATCGCTTGTGCGTAAGTGTTTGTAGCTACTATGGCATCTACAATAACGCAAATCACAGCCAGTAGTGCTGTGGTTCTCATATTTTGTTGGAGCCACTGTCAAGCTTTGTCTGACAAGCAGGGTCATAACGGGAACCAACAATATTATTGCGTTACCACACCAAACCATTTACTTCATTAATACGCCAACACACTTCAAAAATTGTAAAAAACGATGACAGACGCTGAAACAGTTCCTGAAGCTGAAGAAGACATTGTTTCATACGGCATGAAGTTTGGACAGTGGGATGTATCTTACAGAACGCCACCGTACATGATGACAGCAGTCGCGAAACCACTACTTGAAGATTTAAAAAGTGATACAACACTATCTTACATACCACACGCATATCTACAATATTGTTCTGAAATCGGACCTGGAAGGTTGGGGAAATACACGATATATGGAATAACATCCTTTAAAACAAACTATGCTGCTGATTTTCGCTATCACACCGAATATCTTCAACAAAAATTTAACAAGGAAGAGTTTCAAGAATCGATACGAAAAATTCACTCATTTCCATTAAACGAGTTGGTAGTTTTCGCACGTGATACTGATAATACTCAATTATGGTTTGGATGGCGACTCCGTAAGGGCAATAACATTGTCGATGATGGCGTGTATGTTATTTTTGATTCTGAAAAGAGTCCACCACCACGTATCATTTGTGAAAACTTCGACGAGTTTTTAGAACAAATATGCACAAACTCGTTAGAAGCTTTGAACGATCTCGAAGAAGAAGGCAATGAAGACGACGTAGATGACGAAGAAGAGGAGGAGCCTTTTAAAATGACATTTACACCATTCTCTGTACCACAAAACACGCAAATCATAGAAACACCTGCTCAAGAATTCATACCAGAAGAAACACGCGAAGAAACCAACGTCGCGACCATGTTACAAGGAAGCCTCAACAAGTTTGAAACAAATGAAATTGAAGAAGAAGATACATGGAGCGAATAAAAATTTTTATAGTGCCAATAAAGCCATAAAATCTTGAACTGGCATATCTTCAAATGTTTTTGCATCCAAGCAAATATCATAAATCTTTTTCGATTGTTCTTCACTGAACAATGTCTTTAAATTATTCAAAAACTTGTTCTCGATTAATGGTAACGCATCTTTGCGTCTTCTACGATGACCAATTGGGTACTCTACGCATACTGCGTCGCTTGTTGTTCCATCTTCGAATTCCAATTGTAAACAATTGGCAATGCTTCTCTTTTCTGGGTCCAAATAGTCTTCAGAGAATGTCTTTTCTTCCACAACGACCATTTTATCACGTAGTTGATCGATTCTTGGTTCATTTTCGTGGAATGAGTTTTCGTACATTTCTGCTGTTAAATCTCCAAACAAAAGACCTAAAGCAGTCATGTATTGCAAACAATGATCGCGATCTGCGGGATTATGCATGGGACCCTTCTTGTCAATAATTCTAATAGCACTCTTGTGTGTTGAAATGTTGATTTGCTTCAAGTTAGAAATACCACGTTCCGCAAGTGTTTTGCTCAACGTGACAGCTGCTTCAACTGCTGTTTGTGCGTGGAATTCTGCTGGGAACGATACTTTGAATAAAATATGTTCCATAACATACTCTCCATACTCGCGTTGGAACTTGAATGGATTCGAGTTGAATTGTACATCATAGAAACCCCAACCTGGTGCGCTTAGTGCGCTTGGGTAACCCATCTCATTTCTGAGTGCGTTGAAGGCATGGAAAACAGCACGTGAACATTGGTCACCTGCGGCCCAACTCTTGCGGGAACCAGTGTTTGGGAAGTGACGATAAGTTCTCAGAACACCACCATCGATCCACGCGTTTGATACAGCGTTGAATATTTGGTTGCGATCGCCACCCAATAGTGCTGTTGAAACGGCAGTGCTTGCGACCTTGACAAGAATGACATGATCTAAACCGACTTTGTTGAAAGAATTTTCCAAAGCGATAACACCTTGGATTTCGTATGCCTTGATCATGGCGTTGAGTACGTCGCGCATTCTGACATCTTTTCCACTGCGGGACAAGTAATCAGTAACAGCCAAAATGGCACCCAAGTTATCACTTGGATGACCCCACTCGGCTGCTAACCAAGTGTCGTTAAAGTCCAACCAGCGAACCATTGTTCCAATGTTGAAGGCTGCTGTTTGTGGATCTAAAATATGTTTGGTTCCTGGAATACGGACGCCATTTGGAACGACGGTGCCTGGAACAACTGGTCCCAACATTTTGACGCATTCTTTAAATTTGAGTGCCAAAATACCGCACCCTAAAGCATCCATAAAACAGTATCTTGCTGTTTGTCGAGCCTCTTCGCTCTTTGGTTGGTAATCGACGACATAATCGACAATGTCGGTAAGAACTTTGTCTTTGGGTTGATCAACAACTTCGATAGTATGCATTGTTTGAGAATTTAGGTTGACCAATCTGAAACCGGTCCACTTTACAACATTATCATTGGTAAAAAGGGCAGAATTTCAAAATATTTTGTGCGTTTTATTCAAGCTTGTACTGACTGTACCTATTGAACTCAAATAAAAATTAGAGGTTAAACATTGTAGTATTTGAAAAATATACAAATAATAATTTAAACACGAGTGTAATACCACCGTGTAAAGTGTTATGTCAAAGCAAATTGAGTACAGTTTTGGAACTGATAACAAACGTGGCGAAGCTAAATTATCTAGATGTGAGATAAACCTCTGCATTCGTAACCGCAGCCTAAAACGAAGCCGTATCCAGTAACACCGATACTATTGTGTTCAAGAATCAAACAACTCTCCACCAAAACCAGTACTTTGAGCCGGTGGAACAACAAGCACGTCAACTATCACAAAAACAAACCAACACAATGCCCAAGAACCCAAAAGGTTCCAGCAGCACAAGCAGAGAGAAAATCATTATCGGTAGCCCAAAGGTATACGCTGTTAGTAATTTCAAGAACCTTTCGTTTAATGATTTGAGCGAATTATTCAATATTCCTATGTCCGCAGCATCATTGGCATTGGGCGTGAGTGAAAGTTATCTAAAGCGTTTATGCCGCGTCATGAATATCGCTAGGTGGCCATATAGGAAATTAGAGGCTCTCCGTGTACAAATTTTAACTCTGGAGCAATCGAAATCTGGGAATTGTTTAGAAGTTAAAAGAAAAATAGAAACACTGCAGACAGAAATTAGAGAATTACGAGAGACTGGTGTAGACACATCACCAAAGCGTGCTAGAGGTTTGTCACCAAAGACATGTCGCTCATCAAATGTGTATGTTAATTCTATTGAAAACCCTGCTTTGAAAGAGGAACAGAGTAACACACATCAAGCTCAGGAACCAGTAACGACATACTATCTATGTCCTTACTTGCCTACAATGCTGATGTTAGACGTTGCCCATGTACAGTATTGTTTGAACCACCTTACTTCAGATGAACTAATCGTCTACCAATAACAGAAACATGTACACTAAACGCTATGAAGTATTGCTTTTTTATTATTGTAGTGTACATTTCTGTCCACGGTGCCTCGTAAGGCAATCTAATTATCGCCTGATTACCTCTGACAAGCGACATATAACTAGAAAACATGGTCAGTAAGAATTCACAGGTACTCACAACAAGTCGAACATATGGTGTTAGTAACTTCAAGAATTTGAGCTTAGAGGATCTCAGCAAATTATTTGACGTTCCAATTGCAAGTGCTGCCCTTTGTTTAAATGTTTCAGAATCATATTTAAAACGATTATGTCGAACGTTCCATATAAACAGGTGGCCTTACAGAAGAATTGAGTCTCTTAGAATCCAGATAGACGCGATCAAAAGAGACTTGAACAGTGACGTTGGTCAAGGCTACAGCATGCAGTACAAGGAAGAGCGTTTAGCACAACTCGCTTTCCTAGAGCGCGAGCTCGAAATCATAAAAGAAACAGGCATAGACGAAACACCCAAGAACTCGAGACCCAGGGCAGTAAAGAAGAGAGGACGCCCTCTCAAAGCCCCTCTACCAGTGACCGAGATCTCAAACTCAAAATCTATTTCAGGCATTGATACTCCTGCCTATGAAAGTAATACTGCCCAATCTCACCCACTCCCACTTTGTTTGTCATTGGACATCGAATCTGTACAGCACCTTTTAAATAATTAACTGTTTAATGAACAAACGATGCCAAGTCCGCTGTTGATCTTGAACGCTTCAATAAATAATCATCGGCATTCATCTGTGCCGACGCTAACATCAACCCAACAAATGGTGGTGATGGATTTGTTGGTCTACTTGTAAATTCTGGATGATATTGTACGGCAACAAAGTATGGATGATCCTTGATTTCAATCACTTCTTGACGCTCTCCAGATTCATCTTGACCAACAAACATGAAACCATGTTTCTCAAATTCACCAATTAACTTGGGATCTACTTCATATCGATGTCGGTGGCGCTCATCTACACGATCGCGCGACCCATACAATTTGAAGATTTGACAATCTTGTGTCTTGAAGATGGTTGTACGTTTTCCTAAACGCATAGTACCACCCATAGTTGTTTTGTCAATTTCTGGCATGAAAATGACCACTTGATGTTCGGACTTGGGATTAAATTCTTGCGAATTGGCATCTTTCCATCCGATAACATTTCTTGCAAATTCGATTACTGCAGTTTGCATACCCAAGCAGATTCCCAAGTATGGAACCTTGTTTTCACGTGCGTATTGTGCAGCGGCTACTTTACCGTCAACTCCGCGATCTCCGAAACCTCCTGGAACGAGTATTCCATGTGCTTTACGCAACAACTCCCAACCACGTTCGTGTTTCTCTTGTTGTTCTTGTAGAGGACTCTTTTCACGTGGTGTACTTGGTGCACTATTGGATTGTTTCATGGCCATGACGACTTTTTCGGGATCTTCCAAATCGGAAGCTTCGATCCAGGAAATATCCAATTTGACACCAACACTAAGTGATGCGTGCATGAGTGCTTTGGTAACACTGAAATAGGCGTCACTCATGTCGGTATATTTTCCAACAATGGCAATAGTCGTTTGTTTGAAATCTTTTGTCGAATAGATGGCGTCGTGACGATCACTAACTTTTTTCCATTTTGTGAGTAAGATACCTTCTCCCAAATTGGGTACCGATAAGGATAACTTTTTCAAAATAATTCCATGAATATTTTGTGACGAAAGAATCAAAGGTACAGTGAAAATATTACTGACGTTATGGAGTCCGATCACATTCTCTGGTGCTACATGACAAAACGATGCCAATTTGTTCTTTGTTGATTCGGTTAATGGTGTTTCCGAACGACAAACGATTACATCTGGTGATAAACCAAGAGCACGAATTTCTCTCACGCACTGTTGTGTTGGTTTTGTTTTTTGTTCTCCGACAACGGATACAACTGGTACCAACGAAACCATAATTTCACAAAAGTTATCTCTACCAACACGGAATTGGAACTGACGCATAGCCTCGATAAAAGGCATGCTTTCGATATCTCCAACAGTACCGCCCAATTCAATAACACATACATCGGGTTCTTTGACGGTAGATGAGGGATTGTCAAAGTTGTGAGGAACGCGTTTGGAAACACGCTCTACCCAATCTTGAATTTCGTCGCAGATATGTGGCACGACTTGTACTGTCTTGCCCAAATAATCTCCTCTACGTTCTTTGTCAATTACACTTTTGTAAATCTTTCCGGTAGTAATGTTGTTATCACGTTCCAAAGTAATGTCCATGAAACGTTCATAGTTTCCAAGATCCAAATCTGCTTCTCCTCCATCATCGAGTACGTAAACTTCTCCGTGTTCAAATGGAGACATAGTACCAGCGTCAATGTTGATATAAGGATCAATTTTGATTGCAGTAACAACTAGACCCATTTCTTTCAAAATGCGTCCAATGGAAGAGGCAATTATACCTTTACCGACACCTGAGAGTACACCTCCAGTAACAAGAACGTATTTGACCATGATGCCGCCTGTTTATGTTTTCACACAAAGGGGGGAGTTGACCAGTGGGCAGAAAATGCACGAAATAGAGCAACTTCAACAAGAAATTGCAGCTCTAAAGCAACGGCTAGCCAAGTATGAAAATACCACGCAGCGGGAAAAGATTGACCAAATGTCTGAAAATGTAACTGGTATGAAAGTTGTACAACTATTGACAAAAAGATGACAACCCATACTCGAGGCTAATGGCACTAAAACGAATGGGAATTGTTAAAAACTATGAAAAAATTCGAGACTTTTCGATCGCAATTGTTGGACTAGGAGGTGTTGGATCAGTGACCAGTGAAATGCTAACCCGATGCGGCATAGGCAAACTATTACTCTTCGATTTCGACACTGTTTCACTCGCCAACATGAATAGATTATTCTTTACACCTGATCAAGCAGGCATGTCAAAAGTCGATGCTTCCCAATCAACACTTTCGAAAATCAACCCTGATGTCACGTTTGAATGCTACAACTATAACATTTGCACAGTCGACAACTTTGATGATTTTTTATCACGACTATCCAACGGCGGTAAAACACAAGGAACACCTGTTGATTTGGTGCTTTCCTGTGTTGACAATTTTGACGCACGTATGACAGTAAACCAAGCCTGTAATGAGTTAAATATCAAATGGATGGAATCTGGTGTTTCCGAAGACGCCGTGAGTGGTCACATACAGTTTATTATACCTGGACAAACAGCGTGTTACCAATGCGCGCCACCACTAGTTGTCGCTTCTGGTGTCAAACAAGTAAAAAGAGAAGGTGTATGCGCGGCATCTTTGCCGACAACAATGGGCATCACTGCAGGTTTTTTGGCACAGAATGTACTTAAATATTTACTTGATTTTGGCACAACGTCGTACTATTTAGGGTACTCGGCGATGACCGATTTTTTCCCAACAATGATTGTTAGACCAAACCCTTCATGTACAAACAAATATTGTCAAATACGACAACAAGAATATTTGGAAAAAGTGGAAAGAGATCCATCGTTGAATCTAGTAAAAGAAGAAGAAAAAGAGGAACCTGTTGTACATGAGGAAAATGAGTGGGGGATTGAAGTTGTTTGTAGTGTAGATGAAGAAGAGATTGTCAGCGGGTTGCAAGAACTTACTACTGGTGTGGATTACGCATTTATGAGATCTGATGAAATTAAACCACAAATTGCACAAGATGAGAAAGTTGTCGTTGGGGACGATACGGACTTAGATGAGCTGAGAAGGCAGTTAGAAGGATTGTAAATAAACCACAATTTGTGAGATGAAACGCACTCGCCCACACCAACGCAAAGCAGAGAAAAAGTTGTATCTGCCAAGTATTAAAGTAAACTACAGTATCCTAGTTCCAGGGTTCGACATGATCAGGAAGCACAACGAGAGCCCCATTTTCAGATTATATTTAACCGATGAAGGGTACCAAGTTATGGCGTTGCTCGAAAGAATGTCGTCTACCGAAATCATTTCTAGTATATCAATAGTAGGCTCAACTTTTCAAATAGTTCTGGTATATTTTACATGCAAATATAATTATTTTAAAGTCGCCAGTACTCGAAAAAACACCACAGGCGCTGGATGTGTGCGCCATTGTACTATGCGCGCACGTATTTTTGGGTACATCTAGTGAACCTAGTGTTATAAAGGTGGAAGAGACCTGTGAGAGTTGTGTGTCGCAACCACGGGATATGTTGTGGGTATCCGACAAGAAAGTAGAACGTACATCCACACTTGACCTTTCGCGGTCTCTTTCTAGACTTGAATATCATCTAAAAATATTGGAAGTTCAATTTAATCAAGTCCATGTACTAATATTCATTACTTCTAATCACTTAGAGCAACACAATTTTCAAGCTTATTGTGAACTCATTGCCACCTTGCCGTAGAGATGGACTAAATGAAAAACAGATCCTAAAGCGCATTCTGAAAGTTGTACAAAACAGACAATGTTTCATCGCGAGGAAATCCTCATTCTCCGATATCACCTTTCGTAGCGCAAAAGAGTATAGCATTCCAGCAATATACACAAACAAAATTAATCTCTATGATAACAAAATCATTCCTAACACGAACTACACAGTTCAACTCTTCCATGAAGCCACTCCTCCCGTTTTTATATTCCATAACATAACCATCACGTGTAGCAAGCCACCGATAATCGGTGGAATAGGACGCATATTTGTTAGCGACGATCAAAGGTTGGCAATCAAGTACATTCAGCACAATAATTGGAGACTGATACTAGAAGCGTACGAAAGCATAAGAGATGTTTCTCATCCAAACATTGCTTCTGATGTTCAAATCTTTTACTACACACGAGTGCATTTATATACGTCACTCTACATTGTTATGCCGTACTATCCACACTCGGATGTACGATCTTACATTTCCAAGCGGAATATCATACCTGAGTGCACTGTACTTTATATTTTACATCAAGTCATTCGTGGTTTGAAATATCTTCACTCCAGAGATATGCCACTAGTGCACAGGGACGTCACTATTGGCAATCTGTTCATCTCTAACGATGACCTTGTTCTTCCCGATATTGTTATCGGAGATTTTGATATATTAAGAAACGTTGGTCCAAATATGACAAACGCTGGAACAGATTGTTATAAAGCACCAGAAGTATGGTGTTCCAACACGTATACAGAGGCTGTAGATGTTTGGTGTTTGGGTCTAGTTGCATGTGAACTGTTAACAGCTGGGCGGCTGCTCTGCTGTATGAGTGGGTCTCTTGGAAAGATTATCACAGGTCCAACTGAAGAAAGCTTTATCGAATCAGTAAGAAACACGATAAGGTATGCATATAGCAAACGTGTCATAGATATTGTACTTAGCATGCTACAATATGACGCCAGGAAAAGACCAAGCGTAGAAGGTTTGCAACGATTGTTACCTTGCCCTTTTTTTACAGACTCCTGGTACATTGGAGAATGGAATAGCGACAATGAGCGCCATGGAAAGGGTAAATATACAAACAATAAAGGATCGTATGATGGAGAGTGGAAAGATGACAAACAACATGGGAGAGGCACGTTTACAGACGCTGATGGTAGCTATGATGGTGAGTGGGAGAACAATGTCAGACATGGATCTGGGGTATACATAAGCAACAATGGTGATTCCCTTGTTGGTACGTGGAAAAACAATCGCGTAAACGGTAGAGCTACCGTTACAAAAGACGGTGAATCTGTTGAAGTCACGTACATTGATGGATTACTGTCAAGAACACCTACTGCCAAAGCGCCACGTTTCAGTGATGAACAGCTCGAAGCTGTCAACGTTAACATTGCACAAGTTAAGAGCGTGTATGATTTCTAATTTATTTGTCACGAAGATCTTAAAGTAGATGTAAATGTAGATAACGGAATTGCCAAGTTGAATGTAGGGATTTTCAAATATTTGGTGTATATTCCTGCATAGTCATATTTGCTGCTTGTTGTTAGTTCACCCAACAAATCGATTATCTTCAGTTTGTGGAACGGATACAACACTGCCGTTAAATTGCGATTTTTGTAAGATTATGGCCGAGACTAACGCATGTTTGACGACCTTAGTGTCGCAACATCATGTTATTTTACCTCTAGAGAACTCTACTCACTGTTGGCATTCCACATTCGCGATAACAACATGGGTAAAATCGCATACGTAGCACGTTTCGCTATTTTAATCGGGACAAAAGATGCGTTGTACTCGTTTACACTCGAAAACGGCTGCCAATTTGTGAAGAGTTACATCGTTCCTGTAACAAACATCATCGCACTAAACGAAACAGATACATCAATCATTCGTGAACAATGACGATGAAACAAAGCAATTCTCCACCATTGTCGATTGCCATCGATTGTCCACACACGGCACTGTAATTTGCGCAACGCGTGTTTCTGATACTCAAATCGCACTAGGAGTCACGTATCAAAAACTCATCATGGTCACCAGCACAGGAGTCCATGCAACTACACATTTCTTCCTCAAAGGTCACACCAATCGTGTCTCTTAATTGTGCATGTTACACGAAGATTCACTAGTTAGTGCAAGTTGGGATAAAACCATACGCGTTTGGGATCTAGTTAGTAAAACAACTGTACGTGTGCTTCAAGGTCATACTGGATTTATTCATGTTGTAAAAACGTTACAAGATGGAACGATCATTAGTGGAGGAGATGATAAGCGATTGCGCATGTGGAAAGAGAATGGTGTTGTTGAGGTACCATCTGTAAGTGGAGGAATAAATTCAATTGGAATTGCTGGAGATTTAATTGTTACTGGAGGAATGGAGGAAGAGATACGTGTGAGAGATAGTAGTAGTGGAGTTTGCGTGAAAGTAATTACTGGACATAGAGGATGGATTAATTGTTTGATCACTTGTGAATGATGTAAACGTAGTAGTAAAGAAATGTACATTTATTAATTCAAAGCGTTAGGTTTGAATCACTTCTTTGATTGTTTTTTTGTTTTCGTAGGGTGACAGGAGCAAATCCATCATATCTAATAAATTTGCAATGGATGTCAAATTCTAGATATGTAAATCTTGGCCTGATAGCAACGTAGCAATTCGTACCAAGCGCTCTGATATCTTCTTAACTAGTTCTCGAAGTTGTCCTTTCTTGATTCCTAGAGACTCTTTCAAATCTTCAGAGGATACTTCTTTTTCCAATAATCTTGAGACAAATTGAATAGCTGCACCTATGAGAAGTATTCTTGATACTCCATCGTTTAGCCCGAACTTGCTCATCATGTTGGTCAAGACTGCGGTAACTCTCTTTTTGAACAATTTCTTGTCTGTCTTTCCATACTTGAGTTTTGACAAGGTTCTCTTCAACACTAGATCTAGCAGGAGTTGTGGTTCTTGGACTGGGAGTTGGATTTGTAGTACTTCGTTGACATGCTTGACTATGCGATAGAACTCTGCTTTGTTCAATCCCACGCTTCTGGCAGTGTCGTCCAATAAGATTGGTATCTTGTTATGAACGCAGTAGATGAAGATTATGGCAGTGAGCAAGAGTTTAGGTTTCTTTCGAAGGCTCTTTGATTCCATGTATGTCACTGCGAGCGATTTGATTTCCTTGTTGTGGCTCTCCATTCCTAAATTTTTCAAAAGTAACCATTGGCGACAATTTTGTAGTAACGTAGCGGCATCGTTTGTTCTGTTGTGGTTTGCAGGTGATAATGCGTTGATTAGGTTGTTGGCCGAGTCAGATGATAATGATTGGACTCCAATTGTCTGCAAAACTCGAAGCACGGCAGCTGCTGCTCCATACACGAAACTGTTTTCGTCGTTTGAAGTTGAATCAACGGAATCGAGTATAGATCTTGCTGTTTCTATCAAATCGTCTTGGATTGTTTCCATACCAGTTGATTGTGTTGCAAAGGCTAGAAGCGTGTCGTGTGTTTGAGTAACTAGCGTTGATTGTGTATTGATGACTGTTTGGCGATCTTCGTTTGTTTGTTCTGCTTGTTTTGGTGTTGAGTTTTCAATGACTGGTTCTTCATCCAAAAGAAAATCTTGAATTTCTTGTTCGTTGTGAAGTTCTTGTGCGACACGAGCATTCAAACATCGCTTCTTTTGTTGCGAATTGTCTGGTGAGATTTTTCGTTTCTCGCCAAGTGTTGTGGTTGTGGAAGTTGAATTCGCGACATTTTCTGTATCTAAATTATCCATGCGACGAGGTATGATTGACGACGGCTTGTTTTGATTAGTAATACTTTCACTCTCTAAATCAATTCCCATGCTGGTGTTTCTATCTCCGCTAACCGAAAGTCGATCGAGTGCTGACACTGGCATGGTTGGATCGTTCAATGTTGTGGTAATGCTGTCAATTTGTTCTAGGATTTTCTATGATGTTAAATCCATGTATATATCTTACCTTGAAAATGCACTCATATGATATGGTGACCATTAAACCGTCTTTCTCAATCTTTACTCGTGCGTTTTTTATAGGTGTGCTATCAAAGTATGCTTCTATCTTTTGCAACGCTATGATACTTTTTGCAGGAAACGGCTTCATCTTGAACAACATGACTTATATTGTGAGCTTTTGTACCACTACCATGTGCTTGGGCTAGGTTCGACCGTGTATTTCTTTAGCCGAAGATGCTTGCCGTGTTTTACAAGTCAATACGATGGCCACCCAGCAACAGCAAATAGTAGCAGTGTTGGGATAGCAGAGAAAGTACTTTAGCATCAAATTTAAGAGATGATGTTTGCATTTTATCGGGGTTGACAAACCCTATTGGTACAATAAAACACAACGAGAGGCTTTGAAAATCACAAACATGGAGTTCTTGAACACACATGATAGGTACCTGCGAGAACGCGAAGCACATAGAAATAGATTCAACGTCACGACAGACGAAATAGATGGCGACACGTTTGAAATTCTACAACACAGTGAGAACACTCTTACTACATTGGCCTACCAACGTTCAAAACTGTTTATTGGAACAGAAAGAGGATTCGCAGCAATTATAGATATCTCAGAACTAAATTCAGCACTAGTTTTGGACAAACATTTT